>OHAC01000176.1_pt1 | contig 69639 bp, 44 predicted proteins | sample 1577051 | NCBI WGS metagenome assembly OHAC01 (sample SAMEA3541499, study PRJEB24748) | human gut metagenome | biome: human gut; feature: human-associated habitat; material: faeces | place: China | collected 2012 | reverse complement strand
TTTCATTGTCACTTCTGTTTGTTCCTAAGTGACAACCTTTTTCAGGGAAGTACATTTTGCCTCTAAAACACCTGAATATCGCCATTTTATGGCAATTATATGGCAGATAAAATCCAAATACAGAGAATTGCCATAGCCTTAATATACTTATAATCTGGCAGTTAGTTGTAAGATATGGCAATATGGCAATTCTTGCAAGAAAAAAAACAATCACAACAGACTAATAAGAACGTATCATAATGTACTTGAATTAGTGAGGTCAAGTGCTTGAGTTTACGAGTACAAGTGCTTGAATCAGCTTACGAAAGTGGCTGAGTGAGCTTACTAAAGTAACTGAGTTAGCATATTCAATCGGCTTTGCAAGCTATCGGAGATGTCTCAATGAATTAACGGAGACGACTCAATAAGCTATCGATGACGACTCCGGAAGCTATCGATGACGACTCCATTAGCTATCGGAGACGACTCCGGAAACAGACACAGATAGCTTCGTTGGCTATCGTAAGTACTTTCATTGGCTAACGCAAGTACTTGCGATGACCAACGAAGCCTGTTTCAATAGGCAAAGAAATGACTCATACAAAAAACAGCGTTAAAAAATCATTGCATCAGATACAAGAATTCGTCCAACATAAACAACAGAGGATAAACGAAAAATATGGGGGCTTCTATAATTATTCAAAACATTTTTTTCACCAAAACGGCACATATATCAAATATTTCCATTATCTTTGCATAAAGAATAAGAAAGAAAGGAATCATTCATCATGGAACAATCTAAAAGAGTACCATACGGAGTATCTAATTTCGTCGATATTATCGAGCGAAACCAGTATTATGTCGATAAGACTATGTATCTGCCTTTGCTGGAAAAAGAGGCAGACGCTCTCTTCTTTATACGTCCTCGAAGATTCGGCAAGAGTTTGCTGATAAGCATGATGCGTGCTTATTACGACATCAGCATGACAGAAAGGTTCCAAGAACTTTTTGGCAACCTTTGGATTGGCTCCCATCCTACCTCACAGCAGGGCAAATACCAAGTACTATACCTTGACTTCTCGAAGATAGGAGGCGGCATCAAGCTCTTGGAAGACCGATTCAATGACTATTGCGGTCAGTGCGTGGATTTCTTTGTAGATACCCTTTACAAGGACTACTATACACCAGAGGCTATCGCCAAGATAAAAGGCATCAACTATGCTTCGGGCAAATTGAACGCCCTCGCAATGGAGGCTCAGAAGAATGGTTATCAACTATTCCTCATCGTGGACGAATACGACAACTTCACCAACGTGGTGCTCAACGAGCACGGGGAAGATGTATATTGGGCATTGACCCATGCCAGTGGCTTTTATCGTGAGATTTTCAAGGTGTTCAAGGGCATGTTTGCCCGTATCTTCATGACTGGTGTAAGCCCTGTAACGCTCGATGACTTAACCAGTGGTTTCAACATCGGCTGGCATATCTCCACCAAGGCACCTTTCAACCAGATGCTTGGCTTCTCCACAGAAGATGTGAGAGACCTATTCACTTACTACAAGAATTCAGGCGACTTACCAGCCGATACAGATGTAGAAGTTATTATTGAGGACATGAAACCTTGGTACGACAACTATTGTTTTTCAGAGGACGCATTGAGAACCCAAAGCAAGGTATTCAACTGCGACATGGTACTATACTATCTCCGCAACTATATGGAGACAGGGGAAGCTCCACGCCAGATGATTGACCCTAACACCAAGACCGACTACAACAAGATGAAGAAGCTCCTCCAACTCGACAAGTTGGACGGAGACCGAAAGGGTGTCATCATGACCATTGCGGAAAAAGGAGAAATTGTAGGAAACATCGAGGAATCATTCCCGGCAAAGGCATTGACAAATCCTGAGATATTCATCAGTTTGTTGTTCTACTATGGTATGTTGACCATCAAGGATACTTTTGGAGATCAACTGATTTTGGGCATTCCTAATAATAATGTACGCAAACAATATTATTCGATACTCTAACAGAAGATGGCAAGATGACCAAGGGAGCGAAGGAATGGCTTGATGCCGAGGAACAAATCAAGCGATATGCCAAAGCACCAAGAGTGGAGGCATTACGCCAAGGCACGACACTCCATAAGATTATCATGCAGTTCAAGGGATGGGAACTGGCGAGAATTGACGAAGTAAATGAAATATAAACACATAGAGAATGAATTCATGCCAAACTACGCTTTATATTGCCAGTTTGCATAACAATGACTGACCGAAAGATCATACATATCGACATGGATGCCTTCTTTGCTGCGGTAGAGCAAAGAGACAATCCGGAACTTCGGGGCAAACCAGTAGCGGTAGGCTTCGACGGACCTCGTGGTGTGGTTTCTACAGCCAGCTATGAGGCAAGGAAGTATGGCGTTCACTCGGCGCAATCCATCGCTCAAGCCAAGCAGCGCTGCCCTAATCTCATCATCGTGCCCTGCCGGCATGATTATTACGCTAAAATATCCCATCAGATACATCAGATATTTCAGGAATATACCGATCTCATCGAACCCATCTCCATAGATGAAGCTTTTCTTGATGTAACCCAGAATAAGAAAGGGATAGAACTGGCGGTGGATATTGCCAAAGAAATCAAAACCCGTATCAAGGAGGCAACCGGACTCACCGCATCGGCTGGCATCAGCTACTGCAAGTTTCTCGCCAAAGTGGCTTCAGATTACCGCAAACCCGACGGCATCTGCACCATTCATCCCGACAAGGCGCTCGATTTCATCGCCCAACTTCCTGTAGAGGATTTCTGGGGCGTGGGCAAGAAAACCTTGCAAAAGATGCATTTCATGGGTATCTTCAACGGAGCAGACCTGAGAAAAGTATCCGAGGAACATCTGGTAGAAGTGTTCGGAAAAGCCGGACACATCTTCTATAATTTCGCAAGGGGGATAGATGAACGACCTGTCATCACCTACCGGGAACGGAAATCGGTAGGCTGCGAACAGACATTCCTGGAAGATATCTATCTAAAAACGGCTGTGATTATCGAACTGTACCATACTGTACTCGAACTGCTGGAGCGCATCGCCAAAAGCGGTTTCGAAGGAAGAACCCTGACGCTGAAGGTGAAGTTTGCCGATTTTACCCAGATAACACGAAGCATCTCACAAGAAAAGGTTCTGAAAAAGAAGGATGATATTCTGCCCCTGGCGAAGCGCTTACTTCAACAGGTAGATTACTCTTCAATCCATCCCATCCGTCTTATCGGTCTATCCGTAAGCAATGCAACATCCGAAGAAGCAAGGATGGTGGATAAAGAAAACAGTATACAAAAGCCTGAGTACAAAGAGCTTGAACTGGAATTTGAAGATTGGGAGACATAAAAGGAAAGCAGCTGACGACATTTTGCCCCCAGCTGCTTTCTCTCATTACTAGTTATTTCCCAAAACATTACCTACATCACCAGGTAACATACCATACTCTTCCTTGAAACATTTTGTGAAGTAAGATGGCGCTGAGAAGCCCACTTCATAGGCTACTTCTGACACACTCATGCTACGGGTTTCGAGCAAACGCCTAGCCTTGGCAAGGCGAGCCTTACGGAGTAAATCTACAACAGAAGAGCCAGTCATCGCCTTCACCTTGCGATAGAGCTGCACACGGCTTAAACCAATCTGCTGTCCCATATCCTCAACTCCAAACTCGCTATCAGAAAGATTCTTCTGGATAATGGCTTGAAGCTGCTTGAGGAACTGCTTGTCACGATCTTCCAGATGAGCCTCAGAAATCTCCTTCTCAGCCTCTTTAGTACCTTGATAAAGATTCTTCAGAAGCTGACGCTGTCGCAAGAGATTCTCGATACGGGCGAGAAGCACCTTGCTGTGGAATGGTTTGGTAATATAGGAATCAGCTCCATGCTCATAACCCTCGGCGCGATGCTCCTCCAGGTTCTTCGCCGTGAGCATAATAACAGGGATATGAGAGGTAGCCGTATTTGTCTTCAGCTGTTCAGTAAACTCCAAACCGTCCATAACAGGCATCATCACATCGCAAATCACCAGGTCAGGCACCTCTTTCATGGCTACGGATAATCCCTCTTTACCATCGGCGGCCTCAAGAACAATATACTCATCCTGCAAAAGAGTACGCTCATACTGACGGATATCGGTATTATCATCAATAACCAGAACAGTAGGACGATTGGTATTCTCGCTTACCAACTGCTGGACTTTTCCACGACTTCTGTCTCCATCGTCAATATATTGCAAAACAGATTCATCTACCACATTCTTACCATCTGACGCAGAAGCATTTGCAGAGTTATCCACAATATCCACATCATTGTGGATAACTTGTGAATCACCCTCCTGCTCACGAGGAATTACAACGATAAAATCAGAGCCCTTTCCCGGTTCACTTTCTACCCTAGCCTCACCATGATGCAACTCTACAAATGATTTCACCAGAGCCAGACCGATACCCGTACCGCTGGCAGCACCCTTAGCCTGGAAGAAGCGTTCAAAGATTTTATCAGCCTCAACCTGCGAGATACCCTTGCCCGTATCTTTCACATCAAGACGTAGATTGGCACCTTCATCTTTCAACGAAACAAAGATTTCGCCACCAGCAGGCGTATATTTCAAGGCATTGCTCAACAGATTGAACACGATACGGGAAATCTTCTCCTGATCGGCAATCATTTCATGGCTACCTTTCAAGTCATCAACATCCAGATGCAGTCTGATCTGCTTGCGCTCGGCAGTAAGCTGGAAGTCGCCCACCCACATCGTCAAGGTCTTCACAATGTCGAAGCGATAGAGTTTCAACTCCATCTTGCCATTCTGAATCTTACGGAAATCAAGAATGTTACTTACCAACTGTTGGAGGGCAAGTGCGTTACGCTGCACCATCTTCAAGAGTTCGCGGCTCTTGCCCTTGATGCCGGTATCTTCGAGCAGCATCTCTACCGGGTCGGCTATCAGGGTTAAAGGCGTGCGAAGTTCATGACTGATATTGGTAAAGAATACCAGACGGGAATGAGTGAGTTCCAAGACCTCCTCATTCAATCGTTTCAATTCTTCATTCTTTTCACCCAATTCTACATTCAGTCGCTTCAGTTCGCCATTTGTCTTAGCCAATGTTTCGTTCAGTTTCACCTTTATCAGATAACCTCTGAAAATTAAAGCCGCAGCTGCAAGGCAAACAAAGAGGAACAGACACAGACCTATGAGCATGATTTTCTGTGAGTTATAATCAGACAGATACTGATCTACCTGCTTATGCAAAGCCTTCAGATTTCGCGCCTGGCGCTCGGCATCTCTAGCCTCCATCAATGTAAGGGCAGCATTTGCCTGGGTTATGATAGAAGTGCTCAGATAATTGTCGCGTTCATAAGGCTGATGCTTCAATATCTTCATGGCAAGCGCTATGACCTCGTCACCCTTGGTAGGATAAAGATAAGAGGCTTCGAAAATACCATCGCGCACAAGTTCCAAACCACCACCTTCGGTAGCCATGCCGTCTACTCCGGTATACTTATAGTTACGCTTTACCCTCATCTGGCGGGCAGCCACATAAGCTCCCCAGGCAAGACGGTCATTATGGGCAAAGACATAATCAAAGTCCTGTGTCTGTTGCAATATGCGTTTCATCGCCTGGATTCCACCCTCTTCTTTCCAGTTTCCTCCTTCGGAGGCTACAACTTGTAACCCTGAATAAGGCTTGATAGCATCCATAAAACCACGATGGCGCTCCAAAGCAGGCGAAGATCCCTCTAAGCCACTGATTTCAACGATGCGCCCTTTACCCTGAAGCTGCTGGGCGATAAAAGTGCCCATCGACTTACCTATCGTATAGTTATCGCAGCCGATAAATGCCGTATACTTATCAGAATTGGTCTTCCTGTCATAGAGAATCACAGGAATACCTTTATCGTAAGCACGCTCTACAGCCTTGGATATAGCACTCAGCTGATTAGGAGATACGATAAGCAAATCTACGCCCTCATCGACAAACCGGTTAATTTGCTTATTCTGCAACACATTATCATCGTTGGAAGAAGCCAGTTTCACGATAAGCGAATCGTTGAGATATTCGCCCATCTTGAGTTCATCATTCAGTTTATCACGCCAGATATCTTCCGAACACTGGGATACGCCAATGACATACTTCCTAGGCTGCTGAGCACAACCGGTCAGCAACACGATGATCGCTACATATATAATAAGGTGTAATTTTCGTTTCATACAGCTTATGCAAATTCTTTGTTTATAAAGAAGAGGCATTCAACAAATGCCTAAAAATAAAACTTACCGCTGCAAATATACAACTTTTTTTTTGTATTTTAGCCCCATTGATCAGTTTTTTACAAATATCGGTCTAAAATTTATAAAGAATTTCAGCCAAAAATGCAGTAATTTTGCAACCGAGAAGAAGATATAAGAAAATTCTCTAACAATAAAACAATCAATATTATGGCTGAAGAGAAAAAATTTAGAGTAGAGTCAGACCTTTTAGGTGAACTCAAAGTTCCTGCTGAAGCACTTTATGGTGTACAGACACAGCGCGGTATTAACAACTATCACATTTCACGCAAGACGATGCGCGACTATCCTGATTTCATTATCGCCATCGCTTACGTAAAGTTGGCTGCCATCGAAACCAACCATACCCTCGGTGTTATCAACGATGAGATTTCAGGGGCAATCGGTCAGGCTTGCCGCGAAATCATCGACGGTAAATGGCATGAGAACTTCCCTATCGACATGGTACAGGGTGGCGCAGGTACATCTGTCAACATGAATGCCAACGAGGTTATCGCCAACCGTGCACTCGAAATCATGGGACATGAAAAGGCTGATTATCAGTTCTGTTCTCCTAATGATCATTGCAACTGCGGCCAGAGTACAAACGATGTATATCCTACTTCTATCCGTCTGGCTTTGATCCGTATGAATACTCATCTGGTAGGTGCTCTGACAGGTTTGATCAGCGCATTCCGCTATAAGGCTGACGAATATGCTGATGTCATCAAGATGGGCCGTACCCAGTTGCAGGACGCTGTTCCTATGTCTTTCGGTCAGGAGTTCAACGCATACGCCAACAATCTGGAAGAGGAAATCCTCAACCTGGAGCGCAACGTGAAGCTCTTACACGAGATCAATATGGGTGGTACAGCCATCGGTACAGGACTGAATGCCGTTCCTGGCTTCGCTAAGCTCTGTGCTGCCAACCTCAGTAAACTGACAGGCGAGAACTTCGAAACAGCTACCGACCTGGTAGAGGCAACACCAGATACAGGTGCTTACGTAAGCTACTCTTCTGCTTTGAAGCGTCTGGCTATCAAGTTGTCTAAGATCTGTAACGACCTCCGTCTGATGGCTTCAGGTCCTCGTTGCGGTTTGAACGAAATCAACCTTCCTCCTAAGGCTCCAGGTTCTTCTATCATGCCAGGTAAGGTAAACCCAGTTATTCCAGAGGTAACCAACCAGGTTTGCTTCAAGGTAATAGGAAACGATGCAACTGTCAGCTTTGCTGCAGAGGCAGGCCAGTTGGAGTTGAACGTAATGGAACCAATCATCACAGAAAGCCTCTTCGAGAGTCTGACATGGTTGAAGAACGCCATTGAAACCCTGACTTCTGAATGCATCCTCGGCATCACCGTAAACAAAGAGCGTTGCTACGAAATGGTAAAGAACAGTATCGGTATCGTTACCGCTCTGAACCCAATCATCGGTTACAAGAAGAGTACTAAAGTAGCCAAGGAAGCCCATGCTACTGGCCGCTCTGTATACGACATCGTTATTGAGCAGGGCATCATGAGTAAGGAAGAATTGGACAAGGCACTCGATCCAAAAGAGATGCTGCAGTCACACAAGTTCACCCTGAAATAAAAAGATGTAACTGCTGACATAAAAGAACTTTAGAATAAGATATAGAATAATACTAATCTGAATTTCATATTAACATTTGACTGTTCCGCTTGCCTATACCTCAAAATAGGCAAGCGGAAATTCTTTTATTGATAATAAGATGGTCATGTGACAGGAATCTTATCAGTTGCATTGATTACGATAAGCAAGTGGTGTCATTCCAGCTCTTGTTTTGAAGAAATTGGTCAATGCACTCTGGTCGTTAAAATGAAGATAATCAGCTATTTCTCCCATTGTCATATCCGACTGCTTCAGCTGATTACAGATTTCTTTGTAAAGAAGAGAGGTAATATGATCATTGACCGTCGTACCCGATATTTCTTTTACCATTCTGGAGAGATAAGCAGAAGAAACATTCAGTTTATCTGCATAAAATCGGATTTGTCGCTCACTCTTGAAATTGCGATACAGCAAATGCAGAAAGATTTCATACACATTCTTTTTATGGCGCAAGTCTCGGGTCGACAAAAGGCTGTCATAAGGCAACTCTGACACCAGAAGTTTCAAGACATTCACCATAGACTGAATCATCTCTACCTTATAAATATGCTGATGGCGCACAATATCCCGAATCATATGAAAGATATCAAGAGCCGCCTTGAGTTTATCGTCAGAAAGATGATAAACCAGATCATTAGAAATCTCTTCATCAACAAAAACACATTCAGCCTCGAAATCTTCCGAAATTTCGGTAAACTTATAAACATGCTTAGGCGATACAACAAGCAAATCACTTGTCGTAAGCTGATGTTCCTCGTCCTCAGCACTTTCAGATCCCAGGACGACTTCAAACTTTACACTTCCGCTTTTTACCAATAATACCTTGTAAAAAAGTGTTCGTTCACTCGCCATATCCCTCAGGACACTTCCATTTAAAACATCTGTATGAATATGAGCTGCATAGGCTCCAAATATGTCCTTCAGTTGGTATTTAGCGGCAAACTCTTTTAAGTTATATACTTGCTGCTTCATAATAGTTGTATTTTAGGTGCAAAAATATCATTTTATTCTGAGAACACCAAGAAAAACATAGGAAAATCTTTCATATTTATCTTTTCCACATCAGTTACCAACAGGAAAAACATCTGATAACCAACGGAATAACATAGTTATCAACACATATGTGGATAACTTTTCTATGAGAAGTGAATAAGTGTGGAAAAGTTTAGAGCATAAAAAAGACATCAACTAAAAAGTTGATGTCTCTCATCTTGTAGCGGGAGGGGGCCACGATCCCTCGACCTCCGGATTATGAATCCGACGCTCTAACCAGCTGAGCTATCCCGCCATCCAAGCAATTGATTTCTCATTTGCGGGTGCAAAGGTAATACATTTATTTGAATTGAACAAATTTTTCGGCAGAAATTTTCAAAAAAAGTTTCATTTTCTCTTTTTCCTCACATTTCAGCCCCTCTTTCACCTAATTATATATATAAAAAAAACGAAAAATAAAGGTTTTCTTATTTTTTTGTATTACCTTTGCACGCTGAATAACAGACCTGCTATTATTTTAAATAAAAAAAGGTCTGAAACAACAGAATATTGAAATGCTTAGAATTAAGAAATTAGACATATTTATTGCCAAGCAGTTTGGTCTCCTTTTCATGGGAACTTTCTTCATCTGCCAGTTTGTGCTGATGATGCAGTTCTTATGGAGATATATTGACGAACTCATCGGTAAGGGACTCACGATGGACGTGATGGCTCAATTCTTCTGGTACATGGGCCTGATGCTCGTACCGCAGGCTCTGCCATTGGCTATTCTCCTGTCTTCACTCATGACGTTCGGTAATCTCGGCGAGAGTTCGGAACTTACAGCCATCAAGGCTGCCGGCATTTCACTGATGCAAGCTTTCCGCTCACTCATCGTCATCACCGTCATCATCATGTTTGGCTCATTCTATTTCCAGAACAATGTGGGACCTAAGTCGAACATGAAACTGGCACAACTTCTGATTTCCATGAAACAGAAAAGCCCGGAACTGGAAATTCCGGAAGGAATCTTCTATGATGGTATTCCAAACTGCAACCTTTATGTGCAGAAGAAGGATTTGAAAACCGGAAAACTTTACGGCATCATGATTTACCGCATGACCGACAGCTATGAAGATGCCGCCATCATATTGGCAGATTCTGGCATGCTCCAGAGTACAGCAGAAAAGAAGCATCTTGTTCTGAGCCTCTACAGTGGAGAATGGTTTGAGAACATGCAAAGCAGTGCACTTGCCAATACAGCTGCCGTACCATACAGACGAGAGACTTTCGTTTCCAAAAAAATCATTCTCGACTTTGATGGAGACTTCAGTATGACCGATGCAGCTTCGCTTTCAGGAAATGCAAAGGGTAAAAGTCTGGAGAAAATCAACCACGACATCGATTCGCTTAACCAATTATATGATTCAATCGGAAGAATCTACCTGAACGAAGCCAACGTGAGATTCTATGGAGGTGCACAGCGCATCAACAAGAAGGACTCTCTCAAAGAAATCAAGAAGGGCGAAAGATTCATTTTCGACACCTTATATAACAAATTGCCACAGGACAAGAAACTCATGGCGGTAAACCAGGCACAGTCTACCGTACAACAGGAGCTTTCTGACCTTGATTTCAAATCGATGTCTACGAGCGATGCAGACTACATGATAAGACAGCACAAGATTGAGGCTATCAACAAGTTCACTCTAGCCCTTTCGTGTCTCATATTCTTCTTTATCGGAGCGCCATTAGGAGCCATCATCCGAAAAGGAGGACTGGGTTTCCCTGTCGTCATCTCCGTACTTGTATTCATCGTCTTCTTCATCCTCGACAATACAGGATACAGAATGTCTAGAAGTGGCATGTGGGCCATCTGGTTCGGTAAAGGTCTTGCACCGGCAGTATTGACGCCTTTGGCTATCTTCGTAACCTACAAGGCAACCAATGACTCTTCCGTATTCAATATGGATGTTTACAAAGAGTTCTTCATGAAACTGCTCGGTTTACGACAGAAACGCCATTACTTCGGTAAGGAAGTGATTATCACCGACCCGGACTATCAGGCGGATGCAGAGAAACTGGAAAGAATAAACCAAGACATCACCTTATATAATAAGGAACACAAACTGGTTCATCTTCCAAACGTCATCAATGTATTCTTCAAATACGAGCCTGATCATGAGATAGAAAGAATCAATGCAGAATTGGAAGAGGTGATAGAAGACTTGACCAATACCGCCAACAAGTATATCCTGCACGACATGAACCAATATCCGGTTCTTTCTGTCAAGGCACATACACGCCCATTCGAGCGGAAATGGCTCAACATCATTGCAGCCATCATTTTCCCAGTGGGCACACTGCTATATTTGAGAATGTGGCGATTCCGACTGCGCTTGTTCCGTGACCTCAAGGTCATCAGTCAGACCAATACGGACATCCTCCATCGGATTAAAGAACAGAAAAAGTAAAATGTAACTATATAATAAGGTATCAAAATGTCAGAAATCAAATTAAATAGCATCGAAGATGCTGTAAAAGACTTCAAGGAAGGAAAGTTCGTCATTGTTGTAGATGATGAAGACCGCGAAAACGAAGGCGACCTCATCATTGCCGCAGAGAAGATAGACGCAGAAAAAGTAAACTTCATGCTGAAACACGCAAGAGGTGTACTTTGCGCCCCTATCACCCTGAGCCGCTGCGATGAACTCGACTTGCCTCATCAGGTTTCAGAGAACACCTCAGTATTGGGTACACCATTCACCATAACCGTAGATAAACTGGAAGGCTGCTCTACCGGTGTTTCTGCACACGACCGTGCCGAAACTATCAAAGCACTTGCCGACCCAAATTCTACCCCGCAGACATTCGGCAGACCGGGTCACATCAATCCGCTCTACGCACAGGATAACGGTGTGTTAAGAAGAAGCGGACACACAGAAGCAGCCATCGATCTTTGTAAAATGGCAGGCCTCTATCCAGCAGGCGCACTTATGGAAATCATGAATGAAGACGGCACCATGGCACGTCTGCCTGAACTGATGAAGATGGCAAAGGAATGGAACCTCAAGGTTATTTCTATCAAAGACATGATAGAATACCGACTCAAGAAAGAATCACTCATCGAAGTGGGCGAAGAAGTTGACATGCCTACAGAATACGGCCACTTTCGCCTCATTCCGTTCCGCCAGTCTAGCAATGGTCTGGAACACATGGCACTCATCAAGGGAGAATGGAAAGAAGACGAGCCTATCCTGGTCCGTGTTCACTCTTCTTGCGCTACTGGCGACATTCTGGGCAGCAAGCGTTGCGACTGCGGTCAGCAGCTCCACAAGGCCATGCAAATGATAGACGAGGCAGGAAAGGGAGTTGTTGTCTACATGCAGCAGGAAGGACGCGGCATCGGTCTGATGAACAAGATTGCAGCCTACAAGCTTCAGGAAGAAGGCTACGATACCGTTGACGCCAATACTCATCTCGGTTTCAAGCCAGACGAGCGCGACTATGGTTGCGGTGCACAGATGCTCCGTCATCTTGGTGTACACAAAATGCGTCTGCTCACCAACAATCCGGTAAAGCGCGTAGGTCTCGAAGCATACGGTTTGGAAATCGTAGAAAATGTACCTATCGAAGTTGTGCCAAACAAGTACAATGAGCGTTATCTCAAGACCAAGAGAGACCGCATGGGGCACACTTTGCACCTCGGATAATAAAATTATGTTATTATTTCAATATAAAACGTGAAATAATGCTCATTTTTCTTCCGGAAAAGAAATAATTTGCTTACTTTTGCACACGATAAACAAATATAAGAATAAAATTATGGCACAATTATCTGATCGTTTAAACAGATTGGCACCTTCAGCAACGCTGGCGATGTCACAGAAGAGTAGTGAAATGAAAGCTCAAGGTATTGATGTAATCAACATGAGCGTAGGTGAACCAGACTTCAACACTCCTGACAATATCAAACAGGCAGCTAAGAAGGCTATCGACGAGAACTATTCCCGTTATTCACCAGTACCAGGTTATCCTGACTTGCGAAAAGCAATTGTAGCCAAATTAAAGAACGAGAATGGTTTGGAGTACACTACCAATGAAATAATCGTTGGTACTGGTGGTAAGCAGTGCGTCTGCAACGCAGTATTGGCACTCGTAAATCCAGGCGACGAGGTTATCATTCCTGCGCCATATTGGGTAAGCTACCCACAGATGGTGAAATTGGCAGGAGGTACTCCGGTCATTGTAAATGCCGGTTTCGACCAGGACTTTAAGATGACAGCAGAGCAGTTGGAGAATGCCATTACAGAGAAGACCAAGATGCTCATTCTCTGTTCTCCAAGCAACCCTACCGGTAGCGTATACTCTAAGGAAGAACTGGCTGCACTGGCAGAAGTACTCAAGAAGCATCCTGAAGTATTTGTGTTGGCAGATGAAATCTACGAACACATCAATTATATCGGCAAGCACCACAGCATTGCTCAGGAACCGGGCATGAAGGAGCAGGTTATCATTGCCAATGGTGTATCTAAGGCTTACGCCATGACAGGATGGAGAATCGGTTTCCTGGCTGGTCCGGAATGGATCATCAAGGGCTGCAACAAGCTCCAGGGACAGTATACCAGCGGTACATGTTCTGTCAGCCAGAAGGCAGCAGAAGCAGCCTACACACTTGACCAGAGTGCAGTAGAGGAAATGCGCGTAGCTTTCGAGCGCCGACGCAACCTGATTGTAAAGTTGGCTAAAGAGGTTCCAGGTCTTGAGGTTAACATGCCACAGGGTGCCTTCTATCTCTTCCCTAAGTGCAACAGCTACTTTGGCAAGAGCAATGGTGAGAAGACCATCAACAACTCAACCGATTTTGCCATGTACCTTCTTGAGGAAGCACATGTAGCCACCGTAGGTGGTGACGCATTCGGTGATCCAGACTGTTTCCGCATGAGCTATGCAACAAGCGACGAGAACATCGTTGAAGCTATCAAGCGCATCAAGGAAGCTTTGGGCAAGTTGAAATAAAAATGGCTTAAACACCATTTTCAAGGGGCAAAATGTAAGAAAAATGCGAGATATTGGTATAAAATAAGCCAATATCTCGTTAAAACTTCTTAATTAGGCTGATAGTAAACTTTAATTTATTATCTTTGCCAATGCAAAATAGATAACCCAACTGTGTTTATTGACAAACAACACATTCAAGGTCTACGAAGCGAGAAAGAAAAAAAGAAAATATTAATAATTTATTAACTAATAATTTAAAAAAAAGTAAAATTATGGCAACTACAAAACAAGCAGCCCCAGCTAAGAAGTCTGAGGGCTTTCAGGGAGTAAGAGGCGCATTCTGGATCATCGTGGTATGTGCTATCATCGCATTCACATTGTTCTTCACATGGTTCGGAAATGACATGCACTTCCAGGATCCAGGTGTACAGGATCACCCAGCAGACATTTGGGGTACTATCTACAAAGGTGGTGTAATCGTACCAGTTATCCACACATTGTTGCTCACAGTGTTGGCAATGACAATCGAGCGTTGGTTGGCTCTTAAGACCGCTACAGGTACAGGTGCTCTTCCTAAGTTCGTTGCAAACATCAAGGCAGCTTTGAACGCAAATGATTTCGCTAAGGCTGAGCAGCTCTGCAACAAGCAGCGCGGTACAGTAGCTAACGTTGTTATGGCTTCTTTGAACGCTTACAAGTCTATGGAGTCAGGTGCTAACGCATCTTTGAAGAAGGCTCAGAAGGTAGCTAAGATCCAGCAGGCTCACGAGGAGGCAACTCAGTTGGAGATGCCAACTTTGACAATGAACTTGCCTATCATCGCTACAATCGTAACACTTGGTACTTTGACAGGTCTTCTCGGTACTGTAACCGGTATGATCAAGTCATTCCAGGCCATGGGTGAAGGTGGTGGCGCTGACTCAGCAGCACTTTCTGTAGGTATTTCTGAGGCGTTGATCAACACCGCATTCGGTATCTTGACATCATGGTGTGCCGTTGTATCTTACAACACATTCACCAACAAGGTAGATAAGTTGACATACGCACTCGACGAGGTAGGTTACTCAATTGCTCAGACATACGAAGCTAACCACGCAGAAGAGGCTTAATTTTTGCTAACCCTTTAAAATTTTATCGCTATGGGTAAAGTAAAAATTAAGAAGAGTGACATCTGGATCGACATGACGCCTATGTCAGACGTTATGACCCTGCTGCTTACCTTCTTCATGCTCACCTCTACTTTCGTAAAGAATGAGCCAGTTAAGGTAAATACACCAGGTTCTGTGTCTGAGATTAAGGTGCCAGAGAACGGTGTCTTGACCATCTTGGTTAGTCCTGAAAAGGACAAGGCTGGTAATCCTACCGGCGAGGGCCAAGTATTTATGAGTATTGATAATACTGATCAGTTGGGAGCTACACTGAGCACAATGACAGGAGCATTCGGCGTGTCATTGAACCCAAAACAGATTGAGACATTCAAGAGCGAGGGTTTGTTCGGCGTACCTATGGGCGACTTGAGTACTTATCTGACAATGAACGCTTCTAAGCGTCCACAGTATCTCCAGACTAAAGGTATTCCTCTCGACAGTATTAAGGGCGGTATGAGCGAGTTCCAGCAGTGGGTTGACGCAGCTCGTAACGTAAACGAAGACATCAAGATTGCCCTGAAGGCAGATGCTTCTACACCTTACAAGACCGTTAAGAGAGTGATGAACGAACTCCAGGATATGGACGAGAGTCATTACTATATGATTACACAGTTAAAACAACAGGGGGACGAATAAATGGCAAAGAAAGAAAGCAAACAAAAGAAAATGAATGTCCGCGTAGACTTTACGCCTATGGTGGATATGCTCATGCTGCTTATCACGTTCTTCATGCTGTGTACATCTTTGAGCAAACCTCAGACTATGGAGCTGACTATGCCAAGTAATGATGAGAATACTCAAGAAGATCAGAAGAACGAAGCTAAGGCTTCTGAAACTGTGACACTCTACGTAACAGCAGATAACAAGATTTATTATGGTGCTGGTATTCCTAAGTACGATGATCCAACATGGATCAAGGAGACTACATGGGGAAGCCAGGGCGTCCGTAAGGTCTTGAGAGAGCACGCTACAGAAAACGGCACACGCCCTGTAGAAAGAATCGCACTTGCTGTCAAGGAGTTGAACATGGACCGTCAGAAGAATCCTAAGCAGTATCCTGATAGCATCTATCAGAAGAAGTTGAGCGATTTGAAGGCTGGTAACTTGAAGGACGGAAAGATTCCTACTCTTACTATCGTCATCAAGCCTACAGATAATGCTTCATATAAGAATATGGTTGATGCACTCGATGAAATGCAGATTTTGAACATTGGTACGTATGTCATCGATAAGATTAACGGAGACGATGAGAAGCTTCTCAAGTCTAGAAACGTTAAGATGTAAGATGTGTACTAACAATTAAAACAAGAAAGAAATGGCAAAAATTGATCTTTACGATCCTAAATGGGTCGATATGGTTTTCGCCGGAAAGAACAAGGAGTATGGTGCATACCAGCTCCGTAAGGGTACTTCTGGCCGAAACATCAAGGCTCTGCTTATCTTGGTCATTGCTGCAGCTCTCGTGGGTGGTTTTTTAGCTTGGAAGGTTATTGAACAGAAACAGGCTGAAGAGCAGCAAGCATATATGGAAGCTATGGAGTTGGCTAAACTCCAGCAGCAGGCTAAGAAGGAAGAAAAGAAGAAGGAGCCAGTGAAGCCAAAGGTTGAAATGAAAAAGGAGATTCCTGTGGCTCGCGAAACTCAGAAGTTTACCGCACCTGTCATTAAGAAGGATGAACTCGTAAAAGAGGAAAACCAGGTTAAGCAGATGGATAAACTGGATGACAAAGTTGCAGTCGGTACTGAAAACAAGGAAGGTGTGAAGGACCGTACAGTTGAAGCTGTAAGAAATGATATTGCAGTGGCAGCTCCACCTCCACCACCAGCACCAAAACCTGAGGTTGCTACTAAGGTCTTCGACGTCGTAGAGGAGATGCCTTCATTCCCTGGTGGACAAGGCGCCCTGATGTCTTATCTTGCAAGCAACATCAAGTATCCTGTCGTTGCACAGGAGAATGGTGTACAGGGTCGTGTTATCGTATCATTCGTGGTAGAACGTGATGGTTCTATCTCTGATGTTAGGGTAGCTCGTTCCGTAGACCCTTCACTTGACCGTGAAGCACAGCGTGTCGTTAAGAGCATGCCTAGGTGGAAACCTGGTAAGCAAAACGGTTCTGCTGTACGTGTTAAGTATACTGTACCAGTTGTATTTAGATTGCAGTAATAGAATGAAAAGAACATCTTATATTTTTTTAGGTATAGGATTAACAGTACTATCAATGGCTTTCTTCTCGTCATGTGGCGAGAAGAAAGCCAAAGATGGTAGAACTGATACTCCTACTTCAGGCACAATTGAATTTGTGGCTGACGAGAGTTTGAGTCCTATCATTGACGAAGAAAGAAGTCAGTTTGAGTATGAGTTCCCAAAAGCTAAACTCAAGCCGAAGTATACAGATGAAGTCACCGGACTTCAGATGATTAAAGATTTCAAAACAGCGCTTTTATTCACTACACGTAATTTGAAAGATAGTGAAATAGCCTACTTGAAGTCTAAAAGCAATGTAATTCCTTCTGTTTTCCCTATCGGTTACGATGGATTGGCATTTATTGTAAACAAGCAGAATAATGATACTTGTATTACGGTAAAAGACATCAAACGTATCCTTACAGGTGAGGCAACTAAATGGAGTGATATTGTGAAAGGTTCAAAGAGAGGCGACATCGAAGTTATTTTCGATAATACCCGCTCTGCAACAACCAATTATGTAGTAGACTCTGTACTGCACGGAGCTAAAATGGGTGCAAAAATCATGGCCGCAAAAACAAGTAAAGAGGTTATCGACTATGTGGATCAGAACCCAGGCTCAATCGGTGTTATCGGATCTAACTGGTTGAATGACCGCAGAGATTCCACAAACACTACCTTCAAAAAGAATATTCATGTAATGTCGGTTTCTATCAAGGACAAGGCTACTCCAATGAATAGCTGGAAACCTTATCAGGCATACTTGCTTGATGGTAGATATCCGTTCGTTAGAACATTATACGCTATTGTAGTTGACCCTCACAAGGCATTGCCTTGGAGCTTCGCAAACTACATTTCAGGTCCTAGAGGTCAGCTCATCCTGTTCAAAACCGGTTTACTTCCATACAGAGGTGACATCACAATAAAGACCGTTAATGTAAAACGCTAAGAAAGAGACGCATATAAAAAAGTAGAATTATGAAAGCAATTAAATATTTAGTAGCAGGTTTGCTCGTCATGGGTTTGGCAGCACCTGCAATGGCACAGGATGTCAACTATAAGGACATGCTGAAACCTATAGAGACTACATTGAAGGCTGGTAATGCAGATCCTAAGGCTTTTGCCAAGGAAATCAAGGAATACCAGAAGGAGTTCAAAAAGGATCCTAAGGCATTGGTAGCTTTGGGCAACCTTCTTGCTATGAACAAGAACTATGATCAGGCTAACGCTGTTGCTGATGCTGTCATCGCTAAGTTCAAGAACTATGGTGACGCCTACATTCTGAAAGGCGACATCTATGCAATGCAGGACAATGGTGGTGAGGCAGCTACATGGTATGGTCAGTGTATGACAATGGATCCTAAGAATCCTCAGGGATACATCAGCTATTCTAACGTTTACCGTAAGATTGACCCACAGGCTAGTGCGGAAGCTTTGAACAAGCTGAGAGAAATCAACCCTAACTACCCTATCGAGGCAGAAGCAGGACACAACTTCTTCAGCGCTGGCAACTACGAGAAGGCTTATGAGTATTTCTCAAAGGCTAAGCCAAACACACTTGAAGAGTATGCTCAGTACGAATATGCATTCACAGCTTATATCGTTGGTAAGAAGGAAGAAAGTTTGAGCCTTTGCGAAAGTGGTATCCAGAAGTTCCCTAAGGATGCAGCTATGCAGGTTTTGGCTATGCGCGCTGCTGTAGACGTAAAGAACTTTGAATCTGCTCTCCAGCATGCAAACATCGTAATGAATACCGATTCTATCAAGAAGAATGCTAGTATCGTTGCTTATTATGGTTTGGCTTTGGCTGGCAACAAGCAGTATAATGAGGCTATTGCTCAGTACCAGAAGGCATTGGAGATGAAGGCTGACGACCCTAAGCCATTGCAGTATATCTCTGAGGCTTACAAGGAGTTGGGCGATGAAGACAAAGCTTTGGAGTACAACCAGCAGTACATGGACAAGAATCCAAATGCTGCTCCTACAGACTTCATGAAGCTTGCTGAAATCTATGTAAACAAGGCTAAGAAAGATCCAGCCAAGAAGGTTGAGAATATAGATAAGGCTATCGGCGTATACGCTAAGTTGGCAGAGAAGTATCCTACATTGAAGCCATTTGCTAAGCTTCAGGAGGGTAACACTGCTTTCCAGAACGAGTTGGACGACAAGGCTATTGCTGCTTATACAGAAGTAATCAATGAGCTGGAAGCAAAGCAGTGTGATGAAGATGAACTCAGCTACCTGAAGACATCTTACCAGTATATGGGCTTCATCTATACCTACGACAAGCAGGACTTCGACACAGCTAAGCCATACTGGGATAAGCTTCTGAAGCTTGATCCACAGAACAAGTTGGCTAACGATGCTTACGAGAAGGCAGGTCTCAAGCCAGGTGAATAAGCATAACATTAACTACAACATATTGGGGATTGCATCAGTTATTGATGCAATCCCCTTTTCGTTTCTATGAATTATACTATGAGTTAAAAAGATAGAAAGGTAAACAAATCTATAAACAACGGAAAACGAAAAGAGCGATTCCCAAGGGAACCGCTCTCAATGTTTTATGTAACTAAAAGTATCTACCTTATAGATTAAGGAAGACTGATTGCCTCGTTAGGGCAAACATCAGCACAAGTGCCACACTCTGTGCAGAGGTCTGGGTTGATTGAATACTTATCGCCCTCAGAGATTGCACCTGATGGACACTCATCAATACATGTACCGCAAGCGATACAATCGTCACCAATTACGTATGCCATAATTATTAATGTTTAAATGTTTATAATGTTTTTGTATAATATGCTTTGAATTTGTCTTACTTCATAACATCAGGTATATTACCTAATAATTATGGTGCAAAGATAATAATAATTTCTGAAATACCTACAATTAGGTATAAGAATTTTCAAGAATTAGATTAATTTATACATAATCGAAATAAAACGGAAAGCAATATGAAGAGGAATATTCCGTTATAAATATATGAAACAGAAACTATTGACATTCATCATAAGCCTTGCCATCACAATCCAGGCTGGCGCACAGGAAAGAACGGTAGAAAACCGTCCTTATACCGATTTGCGCCCATTCCACTTCGGTGTATTAGTAGGCACCCACTTCCAGGATATAGAATTTCAGAATGCAGGACCGGTGACTTATCTTGATGCTGACGGCATTGAGCAGCAAAGCTGTGTAACAGTAGACCAGGACAGATGGGATACTGGATTTACAGTAGGTGTACTAGGAGAATTCCGTCTCAACACCCACTTCCAGCTACGCATAGCACCAGCCATGTATTTCGGTACCCGACATCTCTCCTTCTACAACATGCTGGAAAAAGATGGAGCCGGTAATCCGATCCAACAGAAACAGGAGATGAAGACGGCTTACATTTCCAGTGCCCTCGACCTGATATTTGCAGCACAGAGATTCAACAATCACCGCCCATACATCATGGCAGGAATCAACCCGATGATGAATCTGAACAGCAAGAACGAAGATTATATCAAACTGAAGAAAACAGATCTGTTCCTAGAACTGGGATTGGGGTGTGATTTCTATCTGCCTTATTTCAAACTTCGCCCTGAATTGAAATTCATGTATGGAATAACAGATACATACGATAAGAATCACATCAAAAATGTAAAAGACAAGAGTACACTCCCATATACACTATCAGCTAAGTCAGCACATAGCAAGATGATAGCACTTACATTCTATTTCGAATAATCGAACAATATCATAAAAAAATGAGGCAGACTCCCCACAGCGAGAGTCTGCCTCTTCTAATTTATAAAGAATAGATATCTTTACTCAACAACTTCCCATGTAAAAACACAGCCGTTCTTCATGCCGGCATCAGCACCTTGGTAATCTGCAGAATAAGGACTTCCATCTATTGGATTCTTACCCACATAACGCTGAGTCTTCAGAGAAAGCAGCATGCAGCGGTTATAAAGCATATCCTGCCATACAAACTCCTCTGCCTTGGAAGAGTCGGAAGTCAGACGAACATCACCAGATAAACCAGCACCAGCAATATAAACATATCGTCCGTCAGCCGTCTTCAAAGCAATCTTTCCCTTACCTCTATCCTCCACAACTAACTTCACCTGATTTCTCATGTCCTTTCGGTTACTAGAACTATGCATCAGCCCATGTCCGGTAGCATCCATTAAACTTCCATCAGCGAGATTAGAGAATCTTATGGTCTTGCCTATAGGCAGATTGGCAGTTCTGTCTGCCATCGGCTCCTCCACCTTGAAATCATCAAAATCAGCCACACCGCCATTCAATTCCTTCTTGTTGAAAGCATAAAGTGCCACACGTACACCCTGGAAGGTCTTCAACTGATAAGGTGAAAGCATCTGCTCACCGATATTCTCCCAGTTCTTACCATCCAGAGAGTAGGAATATTGCAACTGGCTCTTGTCATAATCACCCCAAAGTCGCAACCATACGACCTTACTTTTAGCCAACGGCTTCAACACTTCCTTGTTGGTATTCTGGTCATAACATCTCAAGTTCAACCCCTTATCCGTCTTGACAACGCCCAATGAAGCGTATGGCGTATTGATGGCACCCAAACCAGCCTCATCACCTACCTTCAAGCGGGAAGCATCCAACTTTACAGATGTATAAGATACCGGTCCGATGGCACGCTGCGTCAATGTATTCTTTGCCCAAAGCAGTTGCTTGGCAGGCATGGAATGCAAACGGAGCCATCCTTTTCGTTCCTTATTCAGCGACCACGTCTTGTCATTCGGATTATGATTCCATTGCCAAACCGCTTTAAAAGTTTTACCCGAGAAATCATCACATCTGTCGTATGGAGCCTGTGGTGTCTTTACCATATCATTCGGTTTGAACCAGGTACGAGGCGAGCGTCCCAGGTTCTTCTCCAGTCCGAAGTAAGGCCAGCCGTCAACCCAAGTGATAGGCGACAGGCACACCGTTCTTCCCACAGCATTGAAGTCCTGCATCGAAACGCCCCACCATTTCCCGTCAGGAGCCTGCACGATGCCACCCTGATGAATGGTAGCACATCCCAGGTTCAGACCATAAGGCTTGTTGTTCTGGAATTTGAAACCATCTTCCGGCAAAGGCCGACCGATGCCCATGTTACCTACGCTCCATCCAGCAGCATACCCATACGATTCACGCTCGCTAATTACGCAAGTTTCATAAGGTCCCCAAATGCTCTTGCTTCGGGCACACTGCATGCGGCCCATCGGTGAATAATCTGCAGAGAGGATGTAGTACATACCATTGATTTTATACACATGATGTCCCTCACCCATCGCATTGCCTTCCGGAATCACCACCTTGCTGCTGCCCTCTACCGGACCGCTCAAATCAGGCTTCAACTCCGTAACGGTCACGTTGCCATACTTGTGCACGGCATAAATCTTACCATCCTCATCGAAGAGCACAGAGAGGTCGTAGATATCGCCATTAACTTTATGATGCGTCCAAGGTCCCTTGGCACTGTCCGAAATATACACCTGTAAGCCATGTCCGTTGATATTGGAGAAGATATAGAACTTTCCGTTGTGATAGCGGATGGCAGGTGCCCAGATACCCTGTCCGTAAGCCTCCTTGCCATTGCGGAGATTGAAATCATCTGAATCATCAAAGCGGTCGAAGCAATAGGAAGAGAACTCCCAATTTACGAGATCCTTGGAATGGAGCACTACCAATCCCGGAACACTGTGCATCGTGGTACCCGCCAGATAGTAATCCTCCCCCACTCTGATGATATCAGGGTCAGAAAACTCATCATAAAACAAAGGATTGGTAAAGGTACCATTACCATTATCAGCCGACCAAGACTTCCCTTTCAAAGTCTGTGTCAGAACATTCTTGGCTGCAGATTTTTTCTGCGCCGCAGCTCCCAAAGAACCGCTCAAAAAAGCGATGCAACAGGTTGCAAATAAAATTTTCTTCATTCTTATTTATAGGTCTAAAAGATTATTATAAAAAATATTGCCACAAAAGTACGAATAATTATCCAAACAGAGGTGGATAAAATGATACTTTTATGGCAACAAATGTAATTTTAGGACATTATTTAATCAGATAAGTCTTTCCTGGTTCTGTTTCCAAGTCATATTCATATACGTCAGGAATAGGGACCTTCACTCCTTCTGCTATCCGATGCTGTTCCATTACAGGTTTCACTTCTGCAGATGCAAAAAGGATATTTGGACATTTTCCTTCTGCCTTCTTCAGCTTTTTCGCCTTCAGCGGAACGTAGGAGCGAAGACGCAGGACGCCTCCGATGGTGGAACGAATCTTCGCCTTCATCAGTCTGCCATTCTTCCAGTCCATATCCACCACAAAGCCGCCACGGGCACGAAGTCCCTTTACGCTTCCCATGTTCCAGGCATCAGGCAATGCCGGCAAGAGATGCACGGCTCCATCATGACTCTGCAGGAGCATCTCTGCGATGCCGGCTGTTACTCCGAAGTTGCCGTCTATCTGGAAAGGTGGATGGGCATCGAAGAGATTCGGATAGGTTCTGCCCTCAGGATACTCCTTTGCCTGCGCATCAGATGGCAACAGACGAAGCATATTACTGATGATTCTGAAAGCATGATTGCCATCGAGCATGCGTGCCCAGAAGTTCGTCTTCCAACCCAGACTCCAGCCCGTAGCCTGGTCGCCACGATGCTTCAGAGTGGTGGCAGCGGCATGGAACAGTTCCTGATGAGAGAAAGGAGAAATCTGATTGGATGGATACAATCCATAGAGATGCGAGATATGGCGATGCTCATTCTTCGGATCATCCGCATCCACAAGCCACTCCTGCAACTGTCCGTACTTTCCTATCTGCATCGGCGGAATCTGCGAAACCAACTGCTGCATCTCCTTGCGCTCAGCCTCATCAACACCCAATATTTCAGAAGCCTTCACGGCACTGGTCAGGGCATCGAAGGCTATCTGGTTATCCATCGTGCAACCTGCCGTTACGGCAGTTCTCTTACCCATAGGTCCCTGTTCCGGACTCACCGATGGCACGGTTACCTTCCATTCAGTGCCCGGCAACTTCTGCATATAGTCGAGATAGAACTCAGCGGCACCTTTTATTACCGGATACCACTGCTTGAGGAAAGCCTTGTCGCCCGTATAGAGATAATGCTGCCAGAGATGGGTAGTGAGCCAGGCTCCGCCGTTCGGGAACATGCCCCACTGCGCACCATCCACCGGACCTGCTATGCGCCAGATATCGGTGTTATGGTGTGCCATCCAACCACGACAACCATACATTTCCCTAGCCGTCTGTGCTCCCGTTACGCTCAAATCCTTAATCAGCGAATACAGAGGTTCCGTTGTGTTACCGAGATTCGTTACCTCGGCAGGCCAGTAGTTCATCTCCGTATTGATGTTGATGGTATATTTACTGTCCCAAGGTGCATTTTTGCTGTCGTTCCAAACGCCCTGCAGGTTTGCCGCCTGTCCACCAGACTGGGAAGAGGAGATGAGCAGATAGCGACCATAGTTATACATCAGCGCTACCATCGCCATATCCTTGCTGCCCGCAAATTTCTCCAGGCGCTGGTTGGTAGGCAACGAAGCATTGATATCGGTTGGCAAAATCAGAGAAGAAGTAGCGAACTGCTTCTGGTAAGCCTCCACATGGCGTTTCTCCAACTGTGCATAGCTCATCAGTTTCACCTTATTTATATAGTCGGCATTGCGTTGGGCTGCATTGCCCGACACATCGTGATAGTTCACAAAATTGGTGGCAGCACTCACTAGGATGGTTGCCTCGGTGCCATCCGTCCTTACATCTGCCACACATTCGGCAGTGAGAGCCGCCTTGATGCCTTCCTGGTCTTGTCCCTTCACCTTCAGCATAACCCCTGAAGGCGTTTTCTGAGTCTGATGTTCAAAAGGCGAATCCAGGGTAACATCGATATTCAGGGCACCCTTTCTACTCGCCTTGATGTGGCAAACGATAACGCCATCAGCCAGCGAAGCAAAGGTAGTACGGGTATATCTTACGCCATCCATCACGAAAGAAGTCGTGGCAATCGCCCTCTTCAAATCCAGGTTGCGCACAAACTGCTCAGCCTTTCCCTGATTCTTCATGGTGATATGCAGATTTGCCATCGGCAGGAAGCGCATGCCATGAGGACCTGGGATGAATGTCTGGTTGATGAGAGCCGCTGCCTCCTCTTCCCTTCCATTGAAGATGAGTTCCCTCACCTTTGGCAGATTCTCCAGAGATTTCTTGCTATTGTTGTTATGGGGACCGCCACTCCAGAAAGTCTCCTCATTCAACTGGATATTCTCGTCCGTGGTTCCGCCATACACCATACCTCCCAGATGTGAGTTTCCGATAGGCAGAGCCTCCAGCCACTGCTGGGCTGGGGCGTTATACCAAAGTCGAGTACTATTATCTGTGCAACTTGTCTTAGCCATCATCTCTATCGGAAACAATAGTCCCAAGACCCAAGCCCCCAAAATCATCTTATTTCTGTTCATAAAATCAGCATTGATTAGTAATTAAAAACGGCACAAAGATAAGGAAACTTTTTGATTTTCCTTCACTTTGTGCCGTTAAAATTAAAAATATCTCAAACTTTAAACCTATTTTCTTTTAGAATACTCAAAAGAATCAACATCCACATACCCGCCAGCAGCCTTTGTGGCATAGTTATAGATGGCAATACGGGTGCCCATGAAGAAGCGGCGATAATCATATTGCATCTTGAAATTCTTGATGGCAGGAACCCAGGTCTTGCCGTCTATACTATATAATAAGGTGGCGAGATCCTGATGAAGACGGAAATCGCAACTCATCTTCAGATAGATGATGCTTGATTTCGTTGACTTATCCTGCTTCAGATTCAAAGGCTGGCGATACACCTCCTCACGCTTCACATCGGTCACCGCCTTTTCCTTTTCAGTCAAAGCTACACTCTCCTTGGTTCCCACCACAAAGAGTTTCTTGCCTTCCTTTACGATAGAAAGCAGGGCTGCATCACCTTGGAAGGCTGACAGACCAGCCACATCGCCATCTTTCATCTTGCTCAAATCCATCTTGATGATTCCCTCGCAGGCTGGTCCTTCGGTACGGGTACTGATGGTATTTGGAGCCAGGAAGATGTTAGGAACTACACGGGATGTCTTCAGGCGGAGCCAGCCCTTGCGCTCTGTGAGCGACCAGGCATTATCCACAGGATTGTGGTTCCACTGCCACTGCAGTTCCAGTTTATCCTTCGAGAAATCATCACTATACACGAGTCCCTTGCCATCGTAGCCCAGCACAGGCTTCTGCATCTCGGCAGGAATATTGCCCTTCTCATCGGTCAGCATAGGCCATCCGTCCTTCCAGGCACATGGCTCCAGCGTGAGCACTCTGCCCACACCACCACGGTCTTGGAATACGATGCCATACCAGTTGCCATCCTTATCATCTACAATCGTACCTTGTCCCACGCCATTGAATCCGGCAAACTCCGTTTCCAGAATCACCTTCTTTTCGTAAGGCCCCGTTATCTTATCAGCACGATAACAAACCTCACGACGAGGGTGTCCCTGTGGCCACGAAATCATCAGGAGATAATACTTGCCGTTGTGTTTGATCATGCGGGAGCCTTCGAGCAAACCCGTTTCATCAGCATCACGCTCAAAGAGTTTACGATGGCTGCCCGGCACCACATCCGTCAGGTCGGTATTCAGCTGCACCATCTCTCCCGTTCCATAAACCACGTATGCCTTATCGTCGTCATCGAAGAAGAGAGCGGCATCATGGAAATGCTGCAAACGGCTGTGGATAGTCCATTTGCCTTCGATATCATCGGCTGTACAGATATAAGTCTCTCCACCAGGATTATCATTCGGAGCAAAGAGCGCATAGAACTTGCCACGATGATACTGCAGCGAAGTGGCCCACTGACCACGACCATACACCGTACCCTCCTTCATGTCATACTTAGGTGAATCAGTAAGTTTAGGGAAGATATAGTTCACGGTTTCCCAGTTCACCAGATCCTTCGATTTCATGATAGGCGCACCCGGCATCAGATGCATGGTGGTGCTTACCATATAGAAGCTGTCACCCACACGGATTACATCCACATCAGGCACATCAGCCCAAACGACAGGATTGGCGAAATTCTTCTCAAACTTCCACCAGTCGAAATTGAAGAGTTTGCTTCCCTTCAATCCCTTGAACACGAAGTATATATCATGCTTTCCAGTCACTTTCTTTAGCATTTGTGCCGAGAAAGTCTTCCACTTTTCCCAGCCACCCGTCTTGGTAACATCAAGTTTAGCTATCAGTTCGCCATCTTCCTTATCGAGATGAACCTCCAATGAACCGCCGAGCGATGAGCACGCAGCAGAGATGGCAAATGCATCCGGACTCTCATTTTCGAAATCCACCTCACGTACCTTGATATAATCGCCTTCATGGATTTCAGAGATATAAACACCCGTATCATCGGTCTGCTCCGACTTCACTCCCTTAGAGAAAGCGATGGTTTCAGCCTCCTGACGCTTGTAAGGATTGAGGGTTGCGATAGGAGCCACTCCTTCCTGAGTATGGTGGATAATTGGGAATGTGCCGTCGGCATTATATTTGAATTCTTCCACAGCCACACTGCGTCCGAATCCGCCACCCAGTTTACCCGTATGATAGAAGAAATAAGACTTTCCCTTGAAGTCGGTCACACCGCAATGGTTAGTAAAGGAACCCGTATCTTCCAATGGCATGATTTCGCCCATATACTTCCATGGTCCGAAAGGCTTCTTGCTCATGGAATAAGCGATATGCTCAGGCACTCCACCTGCAGCATAGAGCATATAATAGTTCTTGCCACGCTTCATGAACCAAGGTCCCTCTGTGTAGCAATCTTTATATTTTCGGGTAGAATCACGCTTCTCCACGTCAGGCGAACCGAATCCCTCCTCAGTCATCACGATTCTGCCCACTTCACGCTTTTCATCAACAGCTGCCTTAGCATCTATACCCCCCTTGAAGCTGATCATATCTTTATTCAGTTTGGCATAGTAAAGATGCGGATTACCCCAATAGAGATAAGCCTGACCATCCTCGTCCATCCAGACGGTAGGGTCGATATTGTCCCAACTTCCATTATCGAAAAGCGGTTTTCCCAGCGCATCCTTGAACGGACCGGTAGGAGAATCTGCCACAGCTACGCCGATAGCCATTCCACCCGTCAGTTTAGAGTGCGCACAGATGTACCAGTAATACTTACCATTTCTTTCGATGGTTTGTGCCGCCCAGGCACGGTCGTCTGCCCAGGAAAAAGAACTGAGGTCGAGCGGAGAACCATGGTCTGTCCAGTTCACCATATCCTTGGTGGAATACACACGCCATTCGTTCATCCAGAAGAAGTCGGCCTTATCTTCATCATGACCTGTATATACATAGAGACGGTCTCCGACAACCAGAGGTGCTGGGTCGGTAGTTAACTGTGTTTGCACGATTGGGTTCTGTGCATAGGTAGTTCCCATGCCAGCCAAAAGCAGGGATAAAATCATTCTGTATCTAGTCATTTTATGATTTATATTAATTATTAGTTGATTAAATTGTTCTTTATGGATGCAAAGGTAAGCAAAAAAGCAGAATTCTACTTTATCACATGTATCAAATACTTTATTCTGTATATAAAATAAATAGGAGGTAAACACTAATCATTGGTGTTTATCTCCTATTATCATATTTTCCTACTTCTCAAACCAGCAAACATGCAATTATCTGTTACCAGGTAACGCTCATACCCAATGCGATGCTGGCATTGGAACTGAGAGGAATGAACTCTTTGCTGGTCTTGCCCAAGATGTGATCCATACCGATGAAGAAGTTGTAACCCTTAGGATGGATATTCAGAACATAACCCATACTTGTAGCAAAACTGCTGACTGCAAAGTTGACACCACCATCCAACCACTTCAATGGTTTCCAGTTGGCACTGAGTCTACCCTCGCTCCAGGTATAATCACCATTGATGCGGGTGCTGCTCAGCAAACCGAAGGACAACTTGTCGTATGCTGGCAAACTGTACTCTGCGCCAAAGTTGAGCGTAGCTGCCAGAGCGGTAGTACGGCTACCCTGGTCGCCCAAATCCTTCAGGTTGATGAAGTCGGTAATCTGGTCGCCATAGTCATCTATCTTGTCATCAATGGTAGAACCACTGTTTTCTCTTACCGCAGTATCATGGAAGCCATTGAACTCGAAGCTCTCTGCTCTATTCACAGCCTTCATATTGTTGCTCCAGTTGATGAAACCCAAATCGAGAACAGAAGCACTCAGGGTCAGGTTGTCGTTCAACTTATAGACACCACCGAGGTCGAGTGCCATACCGAAGCCGCCCAATCCTGCGCCATCAACATCTACATCATCTATCTTTTCGTACTCCCCCTTCTCCGGGTTGTTATATTCATCTCTTGAAGTCTTATAAGTAAAGCCTTTCATGGAAACCTGGGCATTCGCCTTGCCGGAAACAATCCACTTGTCTGTACCAGAAAGGTCAGCACGCAGGTTTTCCAGACGAACATCACCGTCAGCCACACCGAAGAGGAACTTCAACTTAGCACCGATGCGAAGTTTCTTGTTGATCTGATGAGAGTGACCCAATGCCAATTCAGCATAAGAGCGAGCCATCATGCTCACATCACCAATCTCATAATTCTGATTGCCCGTATTCTTGGCAAATTCAAACAACTCATAAGGCAGGGAAGCACCGAAAGATGCCTTGGCATTCACCTCGATGGTATTATAACCGCCAAATCCCTTGAAACCGGCAGAAAGTATGGAGATGCCCACATCACCCTGTATGCGGTTGTTGCTCTTGCTGAAACCTTTCAGCGCCTCATCGGCAGAAATATAAGGATTCATGAAGGAAGTCATCTTCTTGGCACCCGCCTCCAGTCCGTACATCGGATTGTTCAGTACAATATCCTGATAGCCGAAGTTGCCCTGCAGGTTGACATTGATATTACCCAAAGCAGGGATGGTGATATAGTTCTGCTTGTTCTCAAAAGCCGGGTTCATATCGTGACGGAACTTGTAGTCGTCAGTAAAGTAAGCGGAATTGAGTGTCTGAGCCATTGCGGTGCCACTCATCATCAGCAGAGAGGCAGCCAAGACATGCTTATATATTTTATTCATCATTTTCTTTGTCTTTTATGTGTGTTATTATTCTGTTACTACTCTCTGTCATTAATTGAAGTTACCAATCACCTTACCCACGAGTTTCACCTTAATGTTTTCCAACTTCAGGGTATGCTTCTCAGAGTTGAGGTTGATACCGGTCACGGTAGTTCCATCATGGCTTGCCTTACCTTTTACCTTATAAGAGAGTCCGTCGAGCTTCTGCAATCCGCCCTTTTCCTTTTCACGGAGTTCTATTTCCAGCGGAGAGTTCACGGCTGTCGCGCCATCAGCAGATGCTTTCACAGTACCCTTCTTGACATTCACTTCTATCAGGTTACTGATATCAGTACCTTCCAGTCCGAGTGGAGTTGCCTCTACGATGAGGGTAGCAGGAACCAGGTTCTGCGCATCGGCTGTCAGTCGAACATAAGTTCCTTCTGACAATTCCAGATCATCCAGATCATCATTCCAACCGTCGAAATCATCAGCATATTCGATGACTGCATCCTCGGCAAATGCCAACGGTGCATAAATCTCGTAGCTTGGAACAACATTGTAATTGCGGCCGAACTCGATGGTCATTTCCTGACTGAGATCAGCCTTCGTCTCTACATCGGTAATCTGTACGTGGTCTGGAATATGCTGGTTGATGAGTGTAGCCAGGTTGCTCACCTCATATACATTGGCTACACCATACTGAGCAGTCAGTTCTGCAGTCTTATGGCGGCAGATACAGATCTTGGTCACTGGCGCAACAGTAGTCTTGTAGATATTCATCTCAGGGAGTTGCACGGTAGCCAAGTTCTGTCCGTTCTTGGTAGAAATCACCTTAGCGCTCACCTTTGCCGCTGCATCCATATCATTTTTGATAGAAAGAATAATCTGAGGATTATCCAAGTCTGCTCTTACGCCATCTTCTGAAAGGAAGTCAGGAACACCTGTCACAGCTACATCACCCAAGCTTGAGATATTGATTTCCGGGTCGAAGATACCGGTAGCAGACTTCAAAGTAATATCATTGACTGTCACGTTGGCACCGATGGACAGTGCAGATGTAGGAACACCCGTTATATTAGCCTCAATACCGAGGTCGAAATAACCATCCATATTGATAGAGCCATTATTGTCGATGACAACCTTACCATAAGCATCCTGATTTGCAAAATCCAGTTTTTTAGCATAGATGGTGAGTTGAAGATTGCGGCTTGTTGAAACATTCTCCACGGTAATCTTGGAGCCGTTGAACTCAGGAGCGCCATTTCCTTTACCTTCGACACGTGAAATCTGCAGATAGCCAGGAAGGTTGATGGTTGCCTTATCTATCGTGGCGATAGCAGAAGAAAGACCACCAAGAGTGAGATTAATCTTCAGTTCGATTTCGCCATCCACCTCAGCACTTTTCAGGCTCTTCACAGCAGCATCCGTACCATTATATTTAAACATCAACTTCTTAGGAGAGACAAAACTGAGATGAGTACCGGCTGCACGGGTACCCTTGGCAGCAGAATTGGCATTTAAGGTTAGCGTATTAGAATAAGAATTACCCCTCAGAACAATAGGAGAAATCATTGGTGAAGCAGATGATGCATCAGAACCTGTCAATTGGAACAGATAATCACCATTTGCGGCAATCTTCACACTACCACCCTCTTCCAGTTCCAGAATATCAGACAGAGGTATGTTCATGGTAGAACTGGCAGGTATTTCCAATTCGCCACTACCAAATCCCATCGTAGCATCAATCTGGTCAAAATCATAATCGTCATTTGTACATCCAGTTAGCGAGAAACCCAACGTCAATAAAGACACAAGTAATAGACTTGCTTTCATTTGCTTTTTCTTCATAGTTTATGAATATTTGATAATTATAGAACTTTGCACTCTTAAAGAGAACTTACATAAATTAAATTACATTTGCAAATATAGCATTTTTTTATTAATAAACATGTAAAATAATCAGAAATCTTCGCTCAATTCCTCAATTTATACACAAGACACCGTTATTTTACGAATATTTCCACCTCAAAAGTCTGTTGACCACACATCATGATTCTTCAATAATCTCACTCCACAGGATGGCGTCCCAGCAGATTTGCAATCCTCCAACAAGAAAAAAAACACACGGACAAATTGAATTTGTCCGGATTGTTTATCCGGACGTTCATAACTTTCCAATAATCAACGCATTACAAGCCGCCGGACAATTTGTCCGGACAAATTCAATTTGTCCGTGTTATTTTTTTAGTATGAAATCATAAAGAAATACAAGGATTTCCATCCTATCAATGAGTTCCCAAATAGAAAACGATGACTTCAGCCCCAAGAAACGGTGAGTTTTAGAGGAGAAAGCTATGAGTTAGGATTTTTAACATAAAGCCTATTTTACCCGATCCAATACAATCGTCTTATCTTCATCAATCATAAAGTTCATACCAATCTTTTCCACGGTTTTGCCTTTTAGGGCAAAAGCATCAGCATAATGCTTGTTGTTGATTTGGTCAAGAGCCTCTTGTGCCGACTTATTAAATTTCAGTTCTATCACATAGATGGTATCCTTTGTTTCCATCGTAATGGCTGTTCTTATACCGAGACTTAAAATCTCTTTTATGAAATATAGGAGTAGAAAAAGAATACTGAAAAAAGAAAGTCGCTGATTATTAGTCCAATACATGATTTTTAACAGTTTTTTCTTTTTCAGACCTTTTTTTTTATGCCATTACTTTATATAATATTTACTATCAAATCGAGTGCCCTCTTTTTCTATCTCCTTCCCAACCATAGAATAGAGCATCTTTCGAATCTCTTTCATATCTATATCAGGAATGCGCTCTGCTATATCAGATATTTTACTCAAAGGATGCACACGGAGATCTTCCATAATTAGTGCCTTAAGAACATGTGGTTCTATAGTCTTCAAACTAGTAACAATGTTAGATTTTGCATTTTTCAGCAAAGTTGTATTGATTTGGAAAAATGATCCTTTCTTGACGCCACCTTTCGTTATCAGATTGCTTTTGTCTAAGTTATCGATATAGCTTCTCAATCGTTCTTCTGCAGATAGCTGGAGGATTTTAGATAAATCAGTTGCGGCAATGCGTTTCTCTCTGGCTATGATACCGAAAGCTATTTTGTTCTTTTGGGAAAGCTGATAATTATGGTCAACATAATCCATCAGGCGAACAACTTCTTTATCCGTAATCTCTGCACTTTGATATACCGTGACAGTGTTGAATGTTGATTCTATCTCTGGTTGTTTCTTTGCTTCAACGGCATCCAACTCATAAATCAAGTCATAGCCAGAGCCCTCACCTTCCATCAATCCAAGTGCAGTCAGTATCTCAATCATATTCGGATTACGTCTGTGCTTAGTATGAAGGATGTTGTCTTTGGTTACACCCAAAGGGAGACCACCAGGATTGGAGATGCTGATATAACCTGGATATACCTTGATTGTGATGTCGTTAGAGATGGTTCTTGAACTATGAGCCAAACTGTTAACAAGCAACTCTCTGATTAAGTTCTCGTTATAATAGCGTACTGTCTTACGGAAGAGTCCATTAGGCATCTCATAGCTATAGGTCAACTCTACAGCCTTGTCCATAATATCTTCCAAAAGTTCTTTCGGATTACGTGTATTGTCACGCCATTCCAATTTGTTGGTTTTGTTCTCCAAGTCATCATATACGATATATTGCACAGTGATAGGATAGCAAATACGGCTACGCTGTTTGGCTGTACCAATCCATAAGACACCAAGATTAGTCATCTTGTTGCCGTCAAGAAGATGGTACTGTTCGCCAATTTCCATATCATCGAGCTGCTTGATATGCTGCTTCACTCTATCAGATTGGCGTATATCATTAGCGAATTTAGAGAGATTCGTCTTATTCTCATCTTCCAATTCAAATCGTGTTGGCACAAGTTCCCATTGGGAAGCTCCTTTCTCTTCTCCTACACGTTGAATATCTTCACTACGCACAGGCTCGCATTTGTCTGCGACACGGATGTACATTTTGCCATCAGAAGTGGTGGCATATGAATGGAGTGAAGGGAATACTGTGATAGCAAAGTACTGGCTGCCAGTTTCGTCTGCACATACGTCGCCTACTGCAAGACCAACATTGAAACAAAGTCCACGCAATCTTGTAACGGCACTATTTGCCTCTTCTTGCGATATAACTTGATTGGAAGCTGGTTTCTTTGTCTTATCTTCCACGCCAATCATAATCTGTCCTCCTTGCGCATTGGCTAAAGCTACACAAGTAGTAGAGAGTTCCTTGAATCCTTTCTCTCCAGTTCGAATCTTTTGCAGACTCTTGTATTCTATCTTTTGTTGCTCTGTATTCATGTTTACTTGTTAATCTTTAAACAGCTACAAAGATAAGCAAAAATCCCGAAACCGCCAAGCGATTTCGGGATTTATTCTGTATAGAACTGTGTACCCAATACCTTGAAGGGAATTTGATCACTCTATCAACGTCTATCAAAGAGTTTATATGATGTAACAAGTAAGAAGAGGATGTGCCAAAAGTCCAAGACACACCCTCTTTTCATATTTACTCAGCTCCTTGATGATTTTCTCAAGTTACTTAATATTCAATAGAAACATCCAGTTTCTTCAAATCCTTATCAGCCGAACTGCTGCCGTAATAAACCTCATACTTTCCTGCCTTGGCACGGACGGTATTGGTTGCAGCATCGAAGAGTTCGAAGTTTCTGCTATCCAGCGTAATGACAGCCTCAGCAGTCTTTCCTGCCTTCACCTCCACTCTCTCGAAAGCCTTCAAGCTCTTCAATGGTCCTTCGGTATCGGCAGGATCCTTCACATACACCTGCACCACCTCGGTTCCATCCTTCTTTCCTACATTGCTTACCGGTACCTTCAGCGTAATCTTCTCACCCTTCTTCAGGATAGAGTTGGAAAGTGTAGCATCACCCATACGGAAAGATGTGTAGCTCAAGCCGTAACCGAATGGGAAAAGCGCATCGTTCATATAACGATAGGTTCTGCCCTTCATGCTGTAATCCTTGAAATCAGGCAACTGCTCTGAATTCTTATAGAACGTAATAGGTAACTTACCGGCAGGATTGTACTCTCCGAAGAGTACACGAGCCACAGCCTCTCCACCTTCCTGACCAGGATACCAGGCTTGGAGAATGGCATCGCAACTCTCTGTCTCTGGAGGCAAGGCGATAGCCGACCCCGAACAGTTGACAAAGACAACCTTTTTGCCCGCCTCCTTCAAAGCCTTCAGGAATTTGCGCTGGACCTTAGGCAATTCGATGTTGGTGCGGTCACCACCCTTGAAGCCAGAAATCTCGATAGGCATTTCCTCACCTTCCAACTGTGGAGAGATGCCACCTACGAAGACTACAGTCTCGCAATCCTTCAACTGCTTGAGCGAAGCCTGATAGTCGATAGGATTCTCATGCCCGATATTGAACTTCATGTCCGCATTATAGTTAGGCATCTCGTGATAGCGAATCTCTATCTTATACTCCTTGCCCTTCTCGGCTTGGAACTCGATACGACTCTCGGTAGTGCGCCAGATAGAATGCTCTGCCTTCTTCTCACCATTCAGATAAACCTCGTAGTGACCGCAACCAGCCACGTCGAGCAACACCTTGTCTGTCTGCTTAGGACGGAACACGGTTTCATATTTTGCAGAGAAGCCCACCAGCTTCACATTAGGAGCGAAGGAGTGCTGACCATAGGTCGTTACCTGCACAGGATTCTTCTCCTGGGTGATGACAACAGGCTTGCCTTCCATCTTGCGATTGTTCCAGAAAGTGCCCTTAAAGCCCATCTTGCCATCCATGCTACACTGGTCGAAGTAAGAATTCAAAACTTGGTCGTTCACCAAGTCGCATCCATTAAAGGTGACAACCTGGTTTTTCTTCAAACGACTCCTGATACCATCCAGGATGGTAATTGTCTGTCGTGGAGTACCATTATAGTTTCCCCACATCATCGGTTCGTTATCCACATTCGGTCCGATGAAAGCAATCTTCTTTACTTTTTTATTGAGAGGTAATACCTCATTCTTGTTTTGGAGCAGCGTCATGGTCTGCAGAGCCATATCGAGCGAGAGCTGGCGATGCGCCTTACTGCAAAGCACCGATACAGGAATCTTCGACCATGATACTATCTTGTTGTCATCCATCTCGCCCAAATCGAAACGACCTTCGAGCAGACGAATCACATGCTTATCAACTTCATCTTCAGTCAAGGCACCATACTTCACAGCCTCAGGCACAGACTTATATGCATAATTATATCCACACTCCACATCTGTACCAGCCAGCACGCCCTTGGCAGCCGCATTTTTGGCATTGCTCGAAACCTTATGATTCTCCCAGAAATCAGTAACAGCGCCACAGTCGGAAACTACCAGGTACTTGAATCCCCACTCATCCCTGAGAATCTGCTGCAAAAGGCGGGTGTTGCCGCAGCATGGTTCATCATCCCAACGCTGATAGGCACACATCACCTCACGCACCTTTGCATCCTGCACCAGTGATTTGAAGGCAGGCATATAAGTTTCCCAAAGGTCGCGCGGTGTAACATCGGTAATATTGTCTGTATGGCGAGCCCATTCTGGTCCGCTATGAATTGCATAGTGCTTGGCACAAGCCCAGAGTTTGCGGTATTTCGTATCTTCAGGTCCCTGCAATCCGCGCACCACGGCACATCCCATCCTACTGGTAAGATAAGGATCCTCACCATAGGTTTCCTGTCCACGTCCCCAGCGAGGATCACGGAAGATATTCACGTTTGGAGTCCAGACAGAAAGGGCATGGAAACGGGTTACATCTCCTCCCTTCTGCTGCAGTTCATTCCATTTGGCACGCATCTCATCAGATGTTGCATCAAAGACTCTATACACCATTCTGTCGTTAAACGAAGCTGCCATTCCGATAGGTTCCGGAAAGACGGTTACATCTCCCATGTTCGCCACACCATGCAGCGCCTCGCTCCACCACTGGAATCTCTTGATTCCCAATCGTGGGATAGCCGGCGAATCATCCAGCATCAGAGAAGCTTTCTCCTCCAGGGTAAGACGACCACAGAGGTCTACCGCTCTCTCGTGAGCAGAGAGAGCGGGGTTCTGATAAGGCAACTGCTGAGCTGAGGCATTGCCAGCAAACATAGGGGTAATAAACAGCAAAACTGCATATATAACATTCTTATTCATTATTACTACTTTTAAGTTATCAGTATATTGGATTGTTATTTATCGATGCAAAGGTAAGCAAAAAAGCAGTATTCTACTTTATACAATGTATCAAATACATTTTATTATGTAACAAAGCCAGAGAAAAAACAGAAACACCTTTTATTATATATAAGAATGAGAGATAGGGAAAAGTTATTGATAAATGAGACAAAGCACGTATGGAAATCTTTTCATAACTTTGCAAACTGAACAGAAGATGAAAATCAATCTAATAATTTAATTAAATATAAACTATGAATAGATTATCAATCTTAGCATCGATGCTCGCGATGGCGTGCCTACCTATAATGGCACAGAAAACGGGCAGTAAGGTTCAGGAAAAGCCTGATCCTAATTTTCAGATTTATCTCTGCTTCGGACAGTCGAACATGGAAGGAAATGCGGCTATCGAAGACATCGACCGAACGGGCGTGAACCCGAGATTCCAGGCTATGTATGCCGTGGATGATGAAAAGGCGGGATGGAAGAAGGGACAATGGCACACCGCTGTGCCACCACAGGCAAGACCTTCTACAGGACTGACTCCTGTTGACTATTTCGGAAGAAAGATGGTGGATAACCTGCCGGACAGCATCAAGGTGGGAACCATCACCGTGGCAGTGGGCGGAGCCAGCATCGACCTCTTCGATAAGCGTACCTATAAGGCTTATCTAAAGAAACAACCCGACTGGATGAAAAACTTTGCATCCCAGTACAACGGAAATCCATACGCCCGACTGATAGAACTGGCAAAAATAGCCAAGAAGCAGGGTGTTATCAAGGGCATTCTCCTGCATCAGGGCGAAACCAACAACGGTGATGCCAACTGGCCTAACCGAGTAAAGACTGTTTATAACGACATCTTGAAGGATTTGAATCTGAAGGCAGAAGACGTACCTCTGCTCGTAGGCGAAACCGTACAGAAGGATATGGGTGGAAAATGCTGGGCACATATCGCCATCGTTGATGATATTGCCAAGACCATTCCTACAGCCCACGTCATTTCTTCAAAGGGCTGTCCACAGCGTGGCGACGGTCTACATTTCATTGCAGAAAGCTACCGCACCATGGGCAAGCGCTATGCAAACATGATGCTCGCCCTGCAGGGAATCATTCCAGACAGCAACTATCCGCGTGTAGATAAGGACCGTAGAGCTTATGTAAAGCTCCATGCTCCTGAGGCAAAGAAAGTAATCTTCGACATCTGCGGCAAGCAATATGAGATGAAAAAGGATTTGGATGGCGACTGGTACGGCGTGAGCGATCCGCTGGTAGTAGGATTCCACTACTATTTTCTGAATGTAGATGGCGTGCAGGTTGTTGACCCTGCCAGCGAAACCTACTTCGGCTGCTGCCGTGAAGCAGGCGGTCTGGAAGTACCAGAAGGAGCAGAAGGCAACTACTATCGTCCTCAGCAGGGCGTAGCCCATGGTCAGGTTCGCTCAGTGTCTTACTATGCAGTCTCTCAGAAGCAGTTCCGCCGCGCCATGGTTTACACCCCTGCCGAATATGAAACCAACACCACCAAGCGCTATCCTGTGCTCTATCTGCAGCATGGCATGGGCGAAGACGAAACGGGCTGGAGCAAGCAGGGAATGATGCAGCACATCATGGACAACCTGATAGCAGAAGGTAAGGCTGAGCCTATGATTGTGGTCATGGAGAGTGGCGATGTAAAGAAGCCTTTCGTTGCCCGTCCAAGCAAGAATGTAGATGAAGAGCGCAGCCACTATGGAGCTTCTTTCTATGATGTGATTATCAAGGATCTGATTCCGATGGTTGACAAGACATTCCGCACTTATACCGACCGTGAGCATCGTGCGATGGCAGGTTTGTCATGGGGCGGTTGTCAGACATTCAATACGGTATTGCCTCACATGGACAAGTTCTCTGCCCTTGGAACCTTTAGCGGTGCACTCTTTGGCGTAGATGTAAAGACCTGTTTCAATGGAGTTTTTGCCGATGCAGAGAAATACAACAAGAACATTCATTATATGTTTATGGGCTGCGGTTCGGAAGAGAACTTCGGTACCGAGAAGATGGCACAGCAGTTGAAGGATCTGGGCATCAAGCTCGATGTTTACGTATCACCAGGCACTCATCATGAGTGGCTCACCTGGCGCCGCTGCTTCAAGGAATTTGTTCCTCACCTCTTTAAATGGTAAACAAACTATCAGACATAATAAATCCCAGAACTGCTTGGAAGAGCAATTCTGGGATTTATTTATATACTTCTTGCCATTGAATTCCCGCACTGAAATTACGTCACGACGTATCTTTTACTACGTCCGGACGTAACTTTTGCTGCGTCGGGACGTAGCAAATGCTACATCGGGACGCATTTTTTACTGCATCGGGACGTAGCAAATCCCTCAAAAACACCGTTATTTTGCTGATTTTATGCCAAAAGTGGTAATAGGTGGCAATAAGGTGACAATAAAAACACCCCTTATTACCACCCGTTATCCTCTAATAATCAAAGAGTTAAGTATAAGTGTGGCAAATGTGACATTAAATTAGAAAAATATACACATGTAATACTACAGAATACTGATATAGCTCAGTCAGCTAACCCAAGTAGTTCAGTAAGCTAACTCAAGTGACTCAATCAGCTGACGCAGATATCTCGACAAGCCGAAGGATACGTCTCCGTTAGCCTACGGAGTCGTATCCGTAACCCAACGGAGTTATATCCTTAACCCAATGCAGTCATATTCTTAACCCCACGCAGCCATATCTATAGGAAAACGGAAGCACATGGTTGACAAGACATTCCACACTTATACCGACCGCGAGCATCGTGCGATGGCTGGATTGTCATGGGGCGGTTGCCAGGCACTCATCATGAGTGGCTCACCTGGCGCCGCTGCTTCAAGGAATTTGTTCCTCACCTCTTTAAATGGTAAACAAATTAAGTAGTAAACAAACTATCAGATACAATAAATCCCAGAACTGCTTGGAAGAGCAATTCTGGGATTTTTTATACCATTTGTTTAATATTTATATTATATAGATTCTACATCATCGTTCACATTATTATATATAGTACGATGCGAGCATTGTAAAACGTCTCATCTATTACTTGATAACCATCTTTTTACCATTCTTGATCACAATGCCCTTGTAGTTCTTACCTACCTGCTGGCCAGCCAAGTTGAAACTCTTGCCATCCTTAGCTACCTCAAGATTCTCTACCTTAGAAATGCCTGTGGTAATATTAGTGATGATACGCTTTGCACTCTTAATCTTTACGGTCTGAGTAACGCCTTTAGCACAACCGCTCTGAAGAGCAATAGACTTAATAGAAGTCCACTCTACAGGAGCTTTATCCTTTGTAAACTCAGTTTCACTATTGAGTTCAAGTTCAGCTTTCTCACTTCCAACAGGAATGCCGATATAAGCAGGGGCCTCATCGCCACCAGCAGTAACAGCCATTGGCAACCACTGCAATGCATCCTGAGTAGGCTCAGCGAACTCGATAACATATTTCTGAGACTCCTCAGCAGACTTTGTATAGGTCAACAATGTGCAAGTCTTGTCACAAAGATACTGCATATTCCACTGAGTGAACTCAAACCAAGGAGTAGCAGTTACCTGCTTTACCTCTCCGCTTGCAGAGGTACTCTGAATTTCCTCATCACCATTCTGCTTCACAAATACCACCTTATTAATAGTGATAGAAGCACCTACTTTCTTAAGAGGCAATGCCAACTTGTCAATAGACTTGCCATCATATTTATCGCCAAGTTCCAATTCTACGCTCTCCTTTGCAGGATCAACATCTACAAAATCAGCAGGATCCAAAGTCCAGTTGTCCTTACCATAGCCTGGAGCCTTAACACCAATGACAAGTTGCATCTTGTTGTCACCAACCTGTGTAAGATCTGAATAGTAAACCTTAATCGCTTTATAATCTGAAGTAGAGATAGAAGCCTTGTCTGTCAAAGTAACTTCATTCCAATCTGCTGTTGCTGTTACACTCAAAGGTAAAGGACCATTAATGTCTGCAAACTTCTTGAATGCCCAGCTTGGTGCACCACCAAAATAAACAGTTTCTTCAGTTTCAGCGGCATTACCCAATGTTGCAAAAGCAAACATTGCTGCCAATACAAAAGTAAATTTTTTCATACGTTTTTAATTTTAAGTTTATTGATATTAATTGTTCATTCGTGGAACGAGAAATGCTTCTCATTTCCGCACGCAAAAGTAACAGAAAAGGCTGAAAAAGACTTTGCGGGGTGTAACAAATACTTTGTGAGAAGTACCAAATAGGTTTGATAGCCAACATTATAACGAAAATGATACACCATCAAAACATTTGGTTTGACAAGGCTGACAAAACCAAGAATCAGAGAGGAGCCCAAATAGATCTCATCATAGAGCGTGCCGACCGAGTCATCAACCTCTGCGAGATGAAATTTAGTCAAGCCCAATACAAAATTTCAGCAGATTATGAGATAAAGCTGCGCAATAGGATGGAATTATTCAGAGACCGAACCCATTGCACAAAATCATTGGTAAATACCTTTGTTACAACATTTGGTGTTGCCAATGGCATCCATTCAAGTATAGTAAACAGCGAAGTCATACTAGACAATCTCTTTCAAGAATGACACATAGGAGAAAGAGAATATTATCATCATTAAAAAAAACGCAAAAAAGGTCGGTCGTGTCTTCACGACACAACCGACCTATCACGACTAACATCATTTCGGTTAATCCTTTATATGATAAAACCCAAAACTAATGTTTCTTTATATTAGATGGCGTGAGCCATAGGATAGGCTCACACCACAAATATTACTTAGCATCATTCTCATTCCAGTACTCAGGAGCACCAAGACCTGCTGCAAAGCCACCATAGGTGTGCTTGCGATAATAATCCAAATCCCAGAGGCCTACTGGCAAACCAGCACGCCAACCACTATTGGCAGGACTGTCAGTAGCACACCACTGGCAGATACCCCACTGCTGATTCTCAGGAACAATCTCAAGATACTTCTTGACGATAAACTCGTAGTAAGCACGCATTGCCTTGTGCTGTTCCTCGGTCATATCAGTAGTATTTACAAGGTTGCCGTTCTTATCCTCCAAGCCCATATCCAACTCAGAGATACGAACCAACTTATGTGAACCAACCATCAGGTTGAGCATGTTCACGTAAGCATCCTCTCTTCTTTTCTGCTCAGCAGGATCCATGCTGCATGAAACGTGCATCTGACTGCCAATACCATCAATCTTGGTAACGCCGTCCTTCTCCCACTCCTCAATCCAGTGAATCAAGCTCTTGAGTTTCTTGTTCTGGTCGTAAGCAGTTTCGAGGTTATAATCATTGATAAAGAGCTTCAACTCATCAGGATTTCCACCAGCATCAGCAAAGCCCTTGCGAGCTGCAGCTACAGCAGTGCGAACATAATCAAGGTCACCCAGGTAATCCTGCCAGTAGAAATTGTTCTTGGCATCATCGGCAGAAACTGTACCACGTGTGGCAGACTGGAGATCGTAGTAACCATCGCCATCCTTATCTTCACCACAAAGGGCCTCGTTTACAACATCCCAAGCCTTCACCTTGCCCTCGGTAGCTTCCATCATGCCGTAAATCCAATTCTGCAAAGCAGGAGTAAGTGCTTTCTTCTTTTCCTCATCTGTAAGAGGAATGGTATTTGAAGACTTCGTGTAGTAAACTTCAAAATCATCAATATAGAGGGTACCAGCATATTTACCGATATTCAGCAGCAGGCGCAAGGCATTGTCACCATTACATTTGGTAGTCACATCAACTTCCTTCCAATCAGTTGTAACCTTGATGGTAGGGAAGTCACCACAGCCTTTGTATCCGTCAGGATTCTGGAATCCAGCACCAAATTCACCAGCTACAGAACCCTTGATTTTCATCTTCAAGTGATAGGTTGTACCATTCTCGAAAGTGAAACCTGGTTCATAGTTAACTTGTGCATCCCAGGGGTTTTTCTTGGCTGCGTTGTTACCAACCTCACAAACACCATTTACAATCTTTGGCTTATTATCCATACCCCATCCACCAAGGTTCTGACCATCATCAAAGGTAAGATGCCCAACACTTACAGGGATTTCAACCACTTGACTTTCGGCCACTTCTTGAATTTCTGAAGTTACAGTATGCCAGGAATAAGGTTTATTACAAGGAACTTCGTCCTCTTTTATGTCACCATTTACGATCAAATTATTGGTAGAACCTTCTTCACAAAGACTCAAAGACTTGATGTCCAGTTCGCCGCCCAGTTTACCTGCAGCAAAAACAAAGTTCTCATAATTTGCTGTCGGAGTAAATTCAACGGTATATTCATTCCATTGAGTACCTACTGAAATCGAACCTAAACCTGCATCACCTGGAGCTCCCCATAGAATTAAGTCAAAAGGAGCAGTAGCTTTTGCATTCATTGTAAAGACATACTTTTTCCCTTGAGATAACTGAGCAGGGAAATATAATTGAGCATCCCAATGACCACCAGCCTTATTATTCTTAATAACCAAGCAACGTGTGACATTAGAAGAAGGAGGTAACTCCTTATCTGCAATCAGTCGCTTCAGATACTTGTTAGGCTGCTGTGAGTGCCATGCCAATGTATGACCATATACAGAAAGACCTGCATCGGTAGCATTCTTAACATATTCACTTACTTTATCAAAATTCATGCTACCATCATCAGCAACACAAGAAGACATCTTCATGGCGTTGCCGGCTACAGTCTCGTTAAAATTGCTGTTGGTCAAAGCATACACCAGTTCCTTCTTGTTATATTCATCTACAGTAGTTCCGATTCCGAGGTGGAAGTTTGGACGGTCCTTGATGTATTCCTTCAAGGCATCATATTGCTCCAGATAACCATACTGCGCTTCCTTATCAGGACGTACGGTCTCGAAATTCTGGTCGAAGTGGTCTGCACAAGAGGCCAAAAGCATGGCCCCGAGTGCAGATACTAATATTTGTTTATTCATAACTTATGCGATCATTAATTATTATAGGTATAAGAGAACTCCTCTAAAGTTACTCCACTACGCCACCAGACGAGTTTCTCGTTCAAACTCTTCTTTACACCATCAGCGAAGGTGATTTCGGCGTTGAGTTCCATCAGGTCACGATCCTTATTATTCCACGAATGGATACCATCGTCAGCCCAAGAGCCTGAGCCTGTAGCCTTAACACCTTCGGTGAGCGAAGTGATGGTACACTTTTCGTTGGCATCGAAGGTGAGCAGGAGGTCTGCCTTGTAGATGGTACTGCCCTCCTGGAACTCTACTGAATAAACAGAGCTGTTCAGGGTGCGGGTAGTAATCTGAACCTGTGAAGCCTTCTCGATGTTGTCGGTGCTTGTATTGTGATTTGTCAACCACCAGCCACTATACTTGTTCTGATACTTCACGCAGTACATCACGTAATCCTTAGGAGCTGTTTCCCAGATGGATGTATTGGTACGAGAGCCTGTAGCACCTTCTTTCAGAGTACCGGCAGAGATTCTGTCGAAGCCCTGCTGATCGGTCATCACCAGAGGAATCACGTAGGTATTCTTCACGGCATCAGGGTCGTTGAAGAAAGCATCAGTCAGCTGCACTACTGTCTCACCCGTCATTCCACCCTTGAAATCGAGTTTGTTGGTAGAAAGAGAGTAATATTCTGCAGGCATTGCCTTTACAGGAGTACCATCGGCAAAAGTAAGATGATCGCACAGACTGTTATCCACAGCTACGTTCACATAACCTTTTCTTCCATTGTAAGAGCCGGCAAAAGTTGCCTTGATTTTGCATTTATGCTCCTTATCGAGAGAGGTATCGTATTCATCATCGCCCAAGACGATGGTACGAACCGGACTCTGATAAACGAACATGGCAGTGGTTCCACCCTCGTAATCATCGAAAGCCTGGTCTCCATTCTCACATGCTGTGAAAGAAGCCATCAGTGTCAGAAGGGCTGCCACCATTTTGATATATCGTTTCATAATCATTAGTCTTTATTTATAATATTAGCCGTTTATTATTTCCAACCATCGTTCTGCTTGAGGTTGCTGTATTTCAGAATCTCAGAGTATGGGATAGGACCATAGTACATATAGTCTGAATAGTTGCGTTCCTCAGCGTCGAAAGTCTTGTAGATGTATTTGCCTGTTGTGGCATCTGTCGTGATGTTGATACCCTTGGCAGCCTCATTGAGTTTAGGGAGCTCAACCTTCCAGCGACGCAAGTCCCAGAAACGATGATTCTCGAAGCAGAGTTCCAAGCGACGCTCATTGCGAATCAACTCACGCATCTTGTCCTTGTTCTGTGCGCACTCTTCCAAGTATGGGTCTTCACCAAACTCACCAATGCCTGCACGCTCACGGATTGCCTTGATGACATCGTAAGCAGAATAGTTGGCTCCACCTACATTAGCCTTAGGACCCTGAGCCTCATTGGCAGCCTCAGCATAGTCAAGCAAGATTTCCGTAGTACGGATACGAGCTGACAGATGCTTCTGCTTGGTTGCAGAGCTTGGGTTGAGGTTCACATCAGGACGGAGCAACTTGCGGAGATAATAACCAGTCTTGGTTGATTTTCCGTTCTCCTTGTTCAAGCCATCCAGAGTTTTGGAATCGGCAGCTGTATTTACCACTCCATCAGTAGAACCGATTTTATCGCCATTTACAAGAATGTAGGCAGCGAGACGTGGGTCACGGTTCTGATAAGGATTCTTGGCATCGTATTCTGCATTAGCATCAGTAATAGGATAACCGTTTGCCATAGGGAACGCATCCACCAGGTTCTGGGTTGGATTGAGCTTACCGCTACCATAGAGCGAAGGAGGATAGTTATCTGTCTCCAGAGTGTTGCTTTCATCAACGTTTCCACGCCAGATAATCTCCTTAGGATTCTCGGATGTAGCACCCAAACCGTCTATGAGCGACTTATTGCAGAACCACTTCCATCCGTCAGGATCCACTGCATCCAAACCACCAAACTCGCTCAGGCAGTTGGCAGCATATTTGGCAGCATCCTCATAAGAGGCTACTTCGGCAGATTTATAAGCAGGAGAAGCGGCGAGGATGGCGAGCTGAGCCTTGAAAGCCGAGATGATGCGACCGTCAATCTTGCCACGATGGTTGGTACCGAAGGCACGATTGTACTCTGCATTGGTAGCACCCTTCTGGGCATACTTGGCAGGAACCTTATCCTCATCCACATCGGCATACTGCTCAGGCAAATACTTCAGAGCCTCATCAAAATCAGACATAATCTGATCGTAGCACTCCTTGAAGGAGTTACGTGGAAGATTGAAATCAGACTTTGAATCTTCTGAAGAAAGATGGATAGGCACACCCATCAACTGACCATCTACCATTCCGGCATGAGCACGGAGCAAGTACATCATGTGTAAGCCACGCAAAGCATAGGCATTACCCTTGTAGTTGTCGCAATACATCTGATTGAGAATCTCACTTGAGTAAGACCACTCAACCTTATCACAGTTTTCCAACATCAAGTTGCAGTACTGGATGGCATGATAACGTCCATCCCACTGTGAAACAGGGTTCATATTGGCAGCCCAAGAACCTGTAGCCATCTTCTTATGGTTGAAATAGTCGCCTGAGTTTTCGTTGGTGACAGCATCATCTGTAGCCACATCAGTATATGGAGAGGTGCTATATGGCAGAGCCAGGTAAGCATTGTCAAGAATACCACGGGCAAACGTAGGATCCTTATACATCTCGCTGATATCTTGGTTATTTTCCAAGGCAGGCTCAAACAGGTCGTCACAAGAAGTGAGCGATACTAAGACTGCACTTATCAATAATAATCTTGATAATTTCATAATTTTAATTCTTTAATTAATTCTAGAATGAAACCTTAGCACCGATGCTATAGAAGCGGTTCAATGGTGCCGAGCCTGAATTGTTAACATTCATATCCATGAGCTTGCGCTCCTTGGCTATGGTGAGCAGACTGTTGCCATTGACAAAGAGCTGAAGTCCGCGTACGAAACTCTTCATGAACATCGCCTTAGGGAAGTCGTAGCTCAACTGCACCTTCTGAAGGTCGATGCGGTCGGTAGAGTACATCCAGAAGTCTGATGTCTGATAGTTGTTCGTACCTGCCTCTGTGGTCAGACGTGGGAAGGTGGCTGTGGCTGCAGTCTCCTTGGTCCATCTGCCGCGCATCTCTGCTGTATATTTGGCGCTACCGCCCACCCAGAAGTAGGTGGAATTCTTCACGGCATGAGCACCGAAGTTTCCTGTGCCGAGCATGAAGAGGGTGAAGCCCTTATATTTCAGAGTGAGGTTCATACCGATAGTGGTAGGAGTTCCATACCAGCCACCCTTGCCCAGGTAAACCTGGTCCTTGCTATCGATAACGTTGTCGCCGTTCTGGTCCTTGTACTTCAGGTCACCCGGACGGATGGTTCCGCCGATAATCTGAGTTGGAGAGTTCTTAATATCATTCTCATCCTGGAAGAAGCCCAGGCACTCATAACCCCAGATGGCATCGAGTGGCTGACCCTGGCGATACTGATAGGTATCAGCATACTGCGAATCATCTCGCTTGGTTGCCTCGGTGGTGTAGTAAGTTACGTTGGCTCCTACGCCGAAACCGAAATCACCAAACTGCTTCTTGTAGTTCACAGCAAAGTCGAAACCGCTGCGCTTGTCCTCATTAAAATTAATGTAAGGAACAAAAGAAGACTCAGGATAGTAGCTGAACAGATAGCTAGGTACCTGATTGCGAGCCTCCAGAATTCCGTTGGTCCACTTAGAGAGGAAGTAAGATGCATCGAAACTCAAAGCCTTGTTGAGCACCTCTGCATGAACCGTGGCAGAAATTTCCTTGCGGTGCAGGTAGCTGAGTTCGTCATTGCTACCACGCTTAGCCTGCATAGCTGAGTGACCGGCGCCACCATTCCAATCCCACCAGCCACCGCTCTGATAGGTTCCGAGATACATATAATAGTTATCAATGCCCAGATCGGTCTTCATATCGGTATAGCTTGCACTCAAAGTTAAGTCATCGAAGATGGAATTCTCCAAGAACTTCTCTTTAGACAAGCGCCATCCCAATGTAACGGATGGAGATACACCCAATCGCTTGGCTGATGGCAACTTGGCAGACCAAGGTGTAGCCAGAGCAAAATCGGCATAATACTTATGATCATAGTTATAAGAGAGCTGCAAGCCCATGTTGGCGTTGCTCACCTTATGATACTCTGCAGACTTACTCTGCTGATAACCGTTGGCCACCAACATGGCACTTACGTTGTGCACACCGTTGAAGGTGCGGTTGTAATCGAAGTGCGCATTGAATGCGATGGTCTGGTTATCGGTAGAACCAGAGATATTCTGAGCACCCGATTTCTTGTCCACCGTACCATTGTTGTTCAAACCTACGATAACATCCTTGCCGTTGTAGTTAGCCCATGTAGGCTGGAAGGTGGCGTAGGAATTGTTGAACGATGTTGAGTATGCCGTAGCATAGTCGATGGCTACCATCGTGTGGAAACTCAAGCCCTTGAGTACAGAAGAGAGGTCGAAGTTCAAACCTGCATCAAACTGGAACTGACGGCTGTGATAGACATTGGTACCCGAAGCATAAATATCGCCGAACACGTTGGTGAGGTCGGCAGAAGAACCACCCAGGAAGTACTTGCCATCAATGATATTGCTGGTAGCCCCAATCATAGTCAGCGCCGACTTGGCATTAGGGTCAATCATTTCCACAGGAATCAGCGGAGCCACACGGTTAGGGCGGAAGGTGCGAGCCTGCTCCCAGTAGCTGCTATTGTTAGTGTTAGCCGACTTAGCCCCGTAGAAGGTGGCATTCGCATTTACGTAGGCATTGATGGTGCTGCTCAAGGCGAAATCCACATTACCTCTTACATTGAATCGGTCGGTATAGTTCTTCTTAGCCTCGCCGAAGTTCAAGTTGTCACCGTTGCGATAGTAACTCACGTTGGCATAGAAGCGCGCCTTCTGGTTGCCGCCTTCTATTTCGGCAGAAACCTCCGAGCGGTTGAACGCCTTCTTGATGTAATCAGAAGAATAGAAGTCTACGCTAGGATAGCGATATGGATTCTTTCCGGATGCATAGTTGTAGATGGTCTCTGCAGAATATGGCAGGTTGTTTACATCACCACCATCATTCAGGAAAGCCTCATTGTAAAGGCTCATGTACTCAGCCGAACCGAGATACTCTGGAAAAGCCTTGGCTACGTTCCAGCCCGTATTGGCATTCACCTTTACCGACAAGCCATCGTTAACCTTACCACGCTTGGTGGTAATAAGAACCACGCCATTGGCAGCCTTGCTGCCATAGAGTACTGTGGCCTGGGCTCCCTTCAGGAAAGAGATATCCTCAATCTCGTCGGGGCGAACATTACTGGCTTCACGTGGCACACCGTCGATGAGGACGAGTGCATTGGAATAACCCCACATACCACTGCCATTATAACCGGATACATAACCCTGCATATTGTCAAGGCTGTAGGTATTATAGTTTTTCTCTGTCAATTCTCTGACGTTGACGGTGCTCACACCACCGAGCACATCGCTCTGGTACGCCTTCTTGAACGCCACGTTAACCATTGCGCTATCAGCAGATTCCTGAGCCGAAGCAGGCAACTGTGCCAGAAGTGCCGTAACCACTGTCAGAGCAGAGTATATTGTTTTCTTATTATTTTTCATATATAATATGATTATTTCTAAGTTTATGCTTTTTATATATCACATCTCCGGGTGATTACCATCCAGGATTCTGACCAAACTCAGGATACAGATAAACATCACTTTCCTTGAGTGGCAAGAGATAGTGTTTCTCAGAGAAGTCGCGGGTCACGATGCGTTTCTCGCTCCATCCTGTCACCTCGGCATCACGTGGATCGTTCTTGGTATAATCGAAATTACCGACACGCTTGAATTCCTGTGAAGTCTTGATGTTATAAGGATATTCTGTGAGAAGCAACCAGCGCTGCAGGTCGTTCCAGCGGAAGCCCTCAAAGGCAAGCTCTACGGCACGCTCGCGGCGAACCTCGTCCATAAACTTCTTCTGGTCGTTCATAAACTTATCTGCCACATGACCAGCTTTTACTCTCTCGCGAAGCACATTGATTGCTTCAGCAGCGGTGAGGTTGAGCTTTGAGCTCTTGTAGTTGGCTCCCTGAACGGCAGCACCAGCCTCAGCATACATCAGATAGAGGTCGGCAAGACGCATGTAAGGAAGGTCGCACTGCAAGGCACCACCCCATTCGTACATGCCATCATACTTATTTGCCTGGTGAGGAACCAGCTTCTGAGTATAGTAACCAGTGCGGCATCCCTGACTTGAAGAACTTCGCAATATACTACCAGAATACATTGGTATATACTGCAATGCTGCAACCTTTGGTTCCTTTACTGCATCAATGGTTGTATTGATATACTTAAAACCATCGAAGACGATGTCATGATAGAAACGCGGATCACGATTCTTGAATGGATGCTTTGGATCGAATCCGGAATCAGGATCATCCAAAGGCAGACCATTAGCCATACCATAATAGTTTACATAGTTGGCTGTCGGCTGGTGAATCACAGCATCGTGTTGTACGATATCTTCCATCTTAGGTCCCCAAAGTTTGGTGAAGTTCCAGTTTGATGAATTCTCGCCAATATATGGACCGCGCATGATTGCCTCTGTAGAACCTGGTTGTTTCCAATTCTTACCTGTAGTACGGAAGATATCAGAAAAGTTGTTTGTAGAACCAGACTTTGCTACATGATTATAAATATCAGAGTAGTCATAGGTACACAATGCATATGGGGTTTTGCCTGAATTTACCTGAGCAATAGCCTCTGCCAAAGCATCAGCAGCCTTTGTGGCAAGCTCTGTATTATACTTATAGGTATCGCCATTCTTGGAAGCTCCCTTCTCTGCACCGATATTATTCAATGGAGAAGAAGCCCAAAGCAACACTTTACCTAAGTAGCCCAAAGCGCAAACTTTTGTAATACGAAGTTCATTCTTGCCCAAAGTTTTCTTACCTATAGTTGTCTTGTCCCAATCATTAGGAAGTAACTCTGCAGCAGCCTTAAAATCTTCGGCACATTTCAATGCGCACTCCTGATAAGAAAGACGAGGCAAAGTCAAAACTGATGCACCATCCAATACGGTGTCTACGTATGGCATACCGCCAAAGAAAGCTATCAACTCCTCGTGCCACCATGCACGGAAGAACAACAACTGTCCCTTGATGAAGTTCTTCTCTTCCTGGGTACAGTCGGTCATCAAGTCAAGGTTAGCAAGACCCAAGTTACACTTGCGGATGCAATACCAGGCATGCTCCAAAGAATGAGCAAATTTATTGGTTGAAGTCGGATCAAGGTACTCACCAGGATTTCCAGAAGAAGGTCTGTGCAAGAAACTTTGATTATTGCCATACCAGTTACGGTAGTCGCCTAAATCAAAATGAGCAGTCACATGATCATCTCCCAAGCCAGTATTCATGATTTCATCTTCACCCCAGTTGAATGATGTACAATACATATTCGACTCCTTACTTGGAATACAGTTGTAAATTTGCTCCACATATCCCTGGAAATTGGTGAAGTTCTTGAACGCTTGTTCTGCACTCACATCTGTATCAGGGCTCTTATCTAAGTAATCTGTACAAGAAGCAAATCCGCAAGTGAGGCTCAGCGCACAAAATATTTTTACTAAATTATTTTTCATTTGTTATGCATGTTTAAAGATTAAACTTGACACCGAAGTTCACACGCTTCATTGTAGGGTAAGCACCTACGGCTCCACCGTTACTAGAGAAGTTTGACTCTCGGTCGTCTGGCATTCGGGTCCAGAGCCAGAGGTTGTTACCACTTACGTAAACCTTGAGGTTGTTCAAACCGAGTTTCTTGATCCAACCGCCGTTCCAGGTATAGGCTATCTCTACGTTCTTCAAGCGAATGTAAGAACCATCGCAAAGATATTGAGTGCCATAGTAAGCCGCATTAGACATTGGCTTAGAGTTGAAACGTGGAGTGATGACATCGCAGTTGTTGTGATTGTCGCTCCACCAGGTTCCCTGGTCATAAACATTGGCAAGCATTGGATCTACCAAACTGATCATGGTTACGTCACGGGTTACGTTGGTTACACCATAGAACTGAGCGAAACAGCTGAAGCCCTTGTACTCATAACCGATTGTTGCATTGTAGGAGTTCTGTGGAGTACCGGTATAACCGTAAGGAACTCTATCGTTCACATTATCCACCTTACCGTCGCCATTGAAATCGACGATGTAGTAGTCACCAGGAAGACGCTGGCCATCGTTGGAATCCATCTTCGGAGAACCATAGACATCATCATAGTTCTGAAGAATGCCCTTATCTAAATAGGTGTAGGTCTGGTTAATGGCATGACCTGCTGCCTTGCGATAAGATGGGAGCAACGCTGCATCATCCTTGATCTTCACCTCGTTCACGGCGTGGGTCATACTGAAGTTTGCCCAGAGACGCATCTTGTTGGCAAAAACCTTGTTGAACTTCACTTCCAACTCATAACCGCTGGTAGTTACTTTACCTAAGTTGGCTGTAGGAGCAGTCTGACCGAAGTAAGAAGGAATGGAACGATCTGAACCACTAACCAGAATGTCTGAACGAGTATCATGGAAGAAATCCACAGCACCAGTAATCAAACCACCCAAAAATCCATAGTCAAGACCGAAGTTTACCTTCTTCACTTTCTCCCAATGTACGTTAGGGTTACCTACTGCTGACTCACGATACCATGTATAAATAGACTCCTTATCACTGGAAGTCGTACCCAACTGAGTCTTGCCGCCATATGCCCACTGAGTCATATAGAGGAAGCGGTCTCCTACGTTATCATCACCGATTTCACCATAAGATGCACGGAGTTTCATCATATCCACAATCTTGTGCTCACGAAGATACTTCATGAATGGCTCTTCGGAGATCATCCAACCAAGGGCACCAGAGCTGAAGAATGCGAAACGATTGTCTGGAGAGAACTTCTCTGAACCATTATAAGCACCATTGTACTCGAAGAAGTAACGAGAGTTCCAATCGTATGTGGTACGGAACACCCAGTCTTCACGATAAGAAGGAATCATGTAACCTGTTGCATATTCCTGGCGACCGAAAAGTCCCATGGCACTTACGCTGTGCTTGCCAAAACTGCGAGCCCAGTTGAGCTGAGCCTGATAGTTCAGGTTGCGCTGTGTAAGCCTATTGTTAACCTCACCACCATTCACGGTCCACTGGTTTCCCATAGCATAATCGAACTTATCGTATGGCTCGAATGGTTTCTTGTAAGAAACGGCTCCTGTATGAGGATCTATCCACTTCAGCTGAGGATCATGGTTCATATCATTAATACCACGATTCTTCTCTACAAAAGTATTGTCCCATGAAATCATACCTCGTGCAGAAAGTCCCTTGGTAATGAAATCAAGTTTCTGTTCCAACACAAAATCAGTAGTGATGCGAGTAGTGGTAGAAGTCATGGTACCACCCAAAGAAACCTGCTGGGCAGAGTTGGTTACATTAGTAGATCCTGGCAAAAATCCCCAAGAGCCATCGCTATACTTAGGCAAGAAAGCATCTGGAGAAATATTATATGCACCAGCCCATTGCTGGCTGACCTGCCAATCGCTATAACCATCAGAACTATTTACCCAAGGAGCCTTGCGCTGACCGTTGGAACCGGCAAGGTTCATCTTGAACACGGTAGTCTTTGTGATGTTGAAGTCGAGATTAGAACGAACATTCACACGATTGTAGTCATAACCTGAACTATAGTTACGACCATTGCCGAAATCCTTATAAAGGTCACCCTCGCTCACGAAATCCACACCTGCAAAGTACTTCACAAACTTGGTACCACCCGATACATTCACATTGGCATTGTATGACATGGTGTAATCCTTGAAGAGTACATCCTGCCAATCTACGTTCGGATAACGCTCACGCTGCTCCAGTGTAGTCTGGTTGCGATAGTTCTCGATGAAACTCATCGGTTCCATCTTGTCGAAACTGCCTGGAGAGATGTTCAACTCATGTTCGATAGCCTTGTTGCGGGCAATAAGCGCATCGTAAGAATCATATTTATCAGGCAACTTTGAAGGAATCTTCATCACGGCATTGGCAGTAACGCTAATCTGCGCCTTGCCTTCAGAACCACGTTTGGTGGTAATCAGGATAACACCATTCGCACCTTTCACACCATAAACGGCGGTGGCAGAAGCATCCTTCAAGACAGAGATGGTAGCTACAGACTGCATGTCAACGCTTGACATTGGTCGCTCGATACCATCCACCAATACGAGAGGAGAAGAGTTGTTCCAGGAAGAAGCACCACGAATCTGAATCTGAGGTTCCTCTTCACCCGGCATACCGCTAGATGCAGTAGTTACAACACCAGGAAGGTTACCAGTCAGGGCAGCACCGATATCGCTGATACCAGCCGCACGCTCCAACACCTTACCAGTGGTCTGGGTGATGGCACCCACGACAGAAGCCTTCTTCTGCTGACCATAACCAACGACTACGACTTCGCCGATGGCATTGTCGTCTTCCAATGAGAGTTTGAACTCTCTCTTCTTACCGATTTTCACTTCCTTGGTCTTCATACCTACGTAGGTAAATACGAGAGAAGAGTTTTCAGAAGGCACATCGATGCTGAAGTTACCGTCAAAGTCGGTGATCGCACCGAGGCTGGCATTACCTTTCACTTTTACAGTGGCACCAATCAGAGGTTCACCTGTACCATCAACAAGATTACCCTTGACATGGATCTTCTGAGCCTGAGCATTCAGGCTGCAGAAAGCTCCCACCAAGCATAAGGCTGCTGTCCGTTTCATTGTTAACACTTGTTCAATCATGTTCTATTCATTTTTGATTTATGCTTTAAAAATTTAGGCGTGCACTAAAATTGATTATTCACGGCGGCAAAGGTATGGATTTCTTTCGAAACTTACTTTGCGTGGTGTAACAGAAAGTTTATCATTTTAGAAAAACCTTGCGAGAACGTATTTTTCCATTACTTAACAGTTGTTTTATTATATAAACACCTGCAGTTGGCTTTCCAACTTCTTTTCCTTCTATATTATAATATAAGGTGGAAACCACGTCTGCCTGGGTTTCTAATTGTTTAATTCCTGTTGTATTTTGTTTCAAATACCATTCTTTGTACCATTTAAAGCAAGCTTCGCCGCAAGCCTCGTCTACTCCCTTGAACGCAGGCTCCACAACCTTGTCCTTGAGATAAGTGTCGATGTCGAAGTAGAGTCCTGAGCCTTGAAGCGTCATGCTGATATTGCCCAGTTTGTCGTGGATATACTTCCATCCTTCACCAAAACCTGATGTGGTAGCGGTGCCCCAAGTGCCATAGTTGCTCTCCACCCAGTTGCCCTGCTCGTCCTTGTGGCCTGAGCCTGGCTTGTATGGGCTCCAGTCTATCTCGGTCACGATGATAGGATTGGTCTTCGCCACTGGCACAGCATCCAGGAATGCATTGTAGAATATCTCCTTGTTGGTATTGTCATTGTTGCCCGAGCCTGACATATACCAGCCTGGATAGCAGTGAACGGCATAACCCAGATTGTTTTGCGAGTCTACTATCGGATGCTTTACATAGTCACGATAGTTTTGCTGCCAAGTGGTGCCCGGCACCCAGATGATGCCCTTGAAGCCCTGCGCACGAATCTCGTTAACCACCGGCTGGAAGTAATCATGCAGTGCTTTATCCGAATTAGAACCATCACCCATATGAACCCTCACCGGCTCGTTGGCTAGTTCGATGGAGATGATGCCCGAATTCTGCTGGATATACTCATCGGCAGCAAATGCTTTCCATACCGACTTGAGATAGCGGTTGTACTTATCTCCAACACTAATGTCTTGTGGACAGACTCCCGGTGGACGGACGATGACGTAAAGTCCATGTGCTATAGCATCCTTGATGAGAGGAATGTAGAGTTTCTGGAGATAGAGACGATAGCGCGCCATCTTGAATGCCGAGATATCTGCCTCGTTTTCTGCTTTCATTGCCGGATCGTTGGTCCAACATGGATCCATGTGCAGACGGAACACATCACAGTAAGCGCCCTGGGAATGATCGGTAATGGCGGTGAAGATCTTCTCGAAATAATTGAGGCAAGGTTTGATGTCGGCTTCAGAATAGTCAGCCTTCCACTTTTGCCATCTCCACCCATTGAAGTAACGGTTCGGTGTATCCATCACACCATGAAGAACCACAGTTTTACCATTGGCATCTACCAGATTCTTACCCTGCACACGGAGTGCCGGCAGATTATCGGCAGCCAGTCCCGCCATTGACAGCATAGCCATAGCGAGTGATATTAACAATTTCTTTCTGTTCATTGTTACAATTATTTTTAGATTTATCATTTATTGTCAGTCACCTTATTATATTATGAAGGATTGCCAGGTTCCAGTTTACAGAAAAGGATGCTGGTCTTTTAAAATAGAATGGCGCGTAATCACTACGCACCATTCCCGAAAACCAATTAATCATGATTCTATATAAAAACCATAATATCAAAATCTTTTAGAAATTCTAAACCTATCTACAAACCTATTATGTATAAACCTAACTAACCTAAATGTTCTGAAATATACAACTTAAAAAACCGATGCAAAGATACTCCTAATCTTTCATATATACTTTATGATAAGTAACCAATAGTTTTTCTCTTGTACCACATGTAACATCATCTTTACTTTATGTAACATTTTAACGTCTTTTTAGTATCTTCCTATAAAAAACATACATTTCCGTGCATTATTCTCCCATTTATTTTGTACTTTTGCAAACGAATATAAAAAAGCCAAAAGACAATGAAACCAAGAATCATGATGATTTCCATGAAATCAAACCTCAGAACAATGAGATACATCGGTCTTTTACTGATGTTTATCTTCTGTCTCACTGCGCAGAACATGATGGCGCAGCGAGGAAAACTTTTCAATTCAGACAACCAGCTTTCGAGCAACTTTGCCACTCAGGTGTTCCAGGATTCAAATGGTTTCATTTGGATTGCCACCCGTAACGGCTTGAATATCTATGATGGCTATAACTTTACGACCATCAGAAAAACCAAGGAAGACCACAGAGGACTGAGCAGCAATTACATCAACTGTATTACACAAGATATTCAGGGGCATATTCTGTTGGGTACAAACAACTCTCTCCTTTTATATAATGGAAAGAGTTTTGCCAATATTCCGCTGCTCGACTCCAAGAACCAGCCTTTCAGCACCTATGTAACCCAGGTTTATCGTCTGAAAAACAACGATATTGCCGTAGTTACATCGGGATATGGAATTATGCTCAAGAAAGAAAATGCAGAAGTATGCTATGCTATGAAGGGCGAAGTGGAGAACCTGAAATTCATACATAAGATTCTGGAAGATAAACAGGATAGACTTTGGATTATCCTGGAGAACGGCAAACTATACCGTGCCGACAAGAAAGGGAAACTGACCAAACAGATTCCTGGAGCAGAAACGCTGGAAGCAAAAGATATCAGGCAAGACAACAAGGGCAACATTTATCTTGCTACCAAGAATGATGGTATTTACCTTCTCAAGGCAGGTTCAACCATCTTCACCAAGATAGCCGGCATAGGCAATCTTCCTATTGACAACATCTATATCAGCCGCGACCAGCGCTTGTTTATCGGTTGCGATGGTATGGGTATCTTCGTGTATAATCCTGTAACAGGATTCTTGCAAAATAATCCTCTGTTCAGCCGTGAAGTAAATCTTGCCAAGTGCAAGATTACCAGCATTATAGAAGATTTTACGGGAAACATCTGGGTGAGTATGCTCCAAAAGGGCGTATTCATGCAGTCGCAGGCTCAATGCGATTTCAACTATATGGGCTACCGTTTGGGCAACCGCAATGTGATAGGCGAAAACAGCATCACAAGTCTGTGTGCCAACCAGGGCAATCAAGTCTGGGTAGGCACCGACAAGGATGGTCTTTACCTCTTTGACATAAAAACCGGTAGCATCAACAGCCATCTATTAAGCAACACCACGGTACTGGCACTCTGCAAAGACAAGAAAGGCAGAACATGGGTAGGAACCTATACTGACGGCATCGGATTTATAGATGCGGGGGGGTCTTTCCATCCATTCAGCCTAGGCATTGGCAACCAGACGGGCATCTTTGATATCCAGGAAGACCCACAGGGAAATGTCTGGTTTGCCACCATGGGCGAAGGACTTTTCCGCCTTTCTCCAGATGGAAGCATCAAGCAATGGAAAGCACTATATGGTGCCGACAACAACCTGAAAAAGAATAGTATTCCTAACGATTACCTCGTGAAACTCAGCATCTCCAAAGATGGTAAGCGGATTTTCGTTGCCACTTCTGTAGGTCTGGCTTGCTATGACCAGCAGAAGAATAGCTGGACTTCCACTTTCGGTGGCGTCAACTGTCTGAACAAGGGCTGTTTCTCACATTGCGTTTATTCTGACAGCAAGAATCGCGTATGGTTTGGCACTGAAGACGGCGCAATCTGCTATGATCCGAAGAAGGGATATGCTCATCCGAAGATCTATAACACAGAACTTGGACTTTCAGACAACAGCGTAGCCAGCATCATAGAAGATTACAAGGGCAGAATCTGGATAGGAACTACCTGTGGTTTAAACCAGGTAGATACAGAAAAAGGAACTATCAACAAGTACTTCTCAGACAATGGCTTACAGAGTAATGAGTTCAGCGATGCCGCAGCCTGCACGCTCTGGGGAGGAAAGATGCTGGTGATGGGCGGAACCGGCGGTATCAACTGGTTTGATACGGACAAGGTGAAACAGCATCCTTGGCAGGCAAAAGTTACCATATCAGGACTTCTTGTGGACAACAAACCTGTATACCGGGATATGGAATCGGGCATCTACACCATTACAGATAAAGGGGTATATAACAGCGACAAGTTCTCCTTATCTCATGAAGACAACACCTTCACCATCCAACTGTCTACTCTTACATATAATAATGTAGAGCAGATCAGTTACGCCTACAGCATCAATGGTGAGGATTGGCGAACCATACAGTCTGGCATGAACGAGCTGTCATTCTCACACATGCCAGCAGGTACCTATAAGTTCCGTGTCAAGGCCATCTGCAACGGATACGAAACCCCTGTCAAGGAGTTCTCCATCATCATTCACCCAGCCTGGTACGCCAGCATCTGGGCAAGACTCTGCTATCTGCTAGCCTTCCTGGGGCTCTGTCTGCTATATATCAAGCACCGCAAACGCAAGATGGAAGACCAGCTCATATTGCAGCAGCATATCCATGCGGAAGAGATGGGCGAAGCAAAACTGAAGTTCTTCATGAACATCAGCCACGAAATCCGTACGCCATTGACCCTTATCCTCACTCCGCTGTTCACGCTGATTAAGGAAGACAAAGACGCTCACCGACAGGGCATCTACGATATGATGCGCAAGAACTCGGAACGAATCCTGCACCTGATTAACCAGATGATGGACCTGAGAAAGATTGACAAGAGACAGATGGTGATGCACATGAGCGAAACCGATATGGTTGCCTTTATTGGCGATGAATACAAACTCTTCTGCCAGCAGGCGATAGCCAAGAGCATCCAATTCACCTTTGAACACGAAGACGAAACACTCCCCGTATGGATAGACCGCGACAACTTTGACAAGGTATTGATGAATGTCCTGTCAAACGCCTTCAAGTTTACTCCTGCAGGCGGCAGAATCCGTATCACCCTCTCCCACTCGCCTCATCATGTCCGCATCGCCATCAAGGACAGCGGCAAGGGCATTCAGGAGGAAAAGCTCGAAACGATTTTCCAGCGCTTCTATCAGAGTGCCACCACTTCAAATGACCGGAATGTAGGTACGGGAATCGGTCTCGACCTGACCCGCTCGCTCGTGGAACTGCACTACGGAACCATTACAGCCGCCAACAACAAGACACTTGATGAAGCCGACTGGAAGGAAGGAAGCCAGTTCCTCATCACGCTGCCTCTGGGCAACGAGCATCTGAAACCGGAAGAAATGATAGATGCACCGGAGCCACAGACTGCTGAAGACATCAAGGAACTGGAAGAAAACATGGAGGAAGGAAACGAAGAGAATGCTGCCGATACAGCCAATGACGCCGAAGAAGATTTCAAGAGCAAGGTAAAGAGCACCATCGCTGTGGTAGAAGACGATGAGGCTATACGTAATTTCCTGAAGACCCAACTACAGGGAACCTACAATATTCTTACCTTCTGCAACGGAAAGGAGGCGCTGCCGGAGATTATCAAGCAGAAGCCAAACCTCGTTATCTCAGACATCATGATGCCAGAAATGGACGGAAACACGCTCTGTACCAAGATTAAGAACAATGTGAACACCAACCACATTCCGGTGATTCTGCTCACAGCGATGAGCAGAGAGGAAGACCAGCTGACCGGTTTGCAGTCGGGTGCCGATGCCTATTTGGTGAAGCCGTTCAATATGGACATTCTGCGCCGCACCATCATCAACCTGCTCAACGTGCGCCGTACTTTGAAAAACAAGTTTATGGGCAACGAGAGCCAGAGCGACAGGCAACTCGCGATAGAAAAAGACCTGTCGCCAAAAGACCAGCTGATGGAACAGGTGATGAAGGTAATCAATGATAACATGGATAATGAGGACCTGAGTGTGGATATGATTGCCCGCGAAGTAGGACTGAGCCGTGTGCATCTGCACCGCCGAATGAAGGAACTGACCAACCAGACACCACATGCCTTCATCCGCAATACGCGTCTGCAATATGCCGAAAAGTTGCTGAGTCACTCTAACAAGACGATAACAGACATCATGTATGCCTGTGGTTTCTCCAACCCAGCCAGCTTCAGCACCATGTTCAAGAACTTTTATGGCTCTTCGCCTCGCGATTATATGCAGACACACCGGAAAATCTAGCCTTTTCACTGCAGAAAAGGCCAGATGTTTCCCAAAATAAAGTATTTGTTACAAATAGAGATGTTTATGATACGCCCCGCAAAGTGTTGGTAACATTCTGTGGGGGTATATTTAAAAGGAAAGCGGTAACTTTGCAGCAGAATTCTGAATACATGTTTCAGCCATGAGTTCAGATACTCATTCTGTAAATTTAAATCCTATAATAAAATGAAGAAAATTGCAATCTTATCGCTTTCCCTGACGCTTGCAGCTGCTGCACAGGCGCAGACAGCTGAGTTTGACTATTTCAAGTATGCGGGAAATGACGCTCGCTTCAATGTTGAAATCGACAAGACTCACCAGTATTACAACCCGGTACTGGCTGGTTTCTATCCAGACCCGTCACTCTGTCGCGTAGGCGACACCTACTATCTGGTAAACTCTTCGTTTACCTTCTTCCCAGGTGTACCTCTCTCAACCAGTAAAGACCTGGTTAACTGGCAGCCAGCCGGTCATGTGCTCACCCGCCAATCACAGGTTCCATTGAAGGGCCAGCACGTATCAGGCGGTATCTTCGCACCAGCCATCAGCTATAACAAGAAGAACAAGACTTTCTATATGATTACCACCAATGTGGGAGCCGGCAACTTCTTTGTAAAATCAAAAGATCCTTCCAAAGGCTGGAGCGAGCCTATCTATCTGAAGAAGATTGACGGCATCGACCCTAGCTTCTTCTTCGATGACAACGGCAAGGGCTACATCGTTCACAACGGTCCGGTAGTTGGCGGTGCCGATTACGAAGGTCAACGCTCTATCCGCTGCTTCGAATTCGACGTGAAGGGCGACAGCATCAAGGGCGACTTCAAGGAGATTCTGCGTGGCGGAACCCATGTTGAGGCACGTCCTATCTGGATTGAGGGTCCTCACCTCTTCAAGAAAGGAAAGTTCTATTATCTGATGTGTGCAGAAGGTGGTACAGGCGGATGGCACAGCGAGGTTATCCTGCGTGCCAAGAATCCGATGGGACCATGGGTGGAATGCCCTAACAACCCTATCCTTACCCAGCGTACCGGTCTCGACCCTAACCGCAAGGACCCTGTATCAAGTGCCGGTCATGCCGACATCGTAGAAGATGGCAAGGGTAACTGGTGGGCTGTATTCCTGGCTTGCCGTCCTTATGAAGAGGATATGTATAACACAGGTCGCGATACTTATCTCCTGCCTGTAACCTGGAAGAATGGATGGCCAGAGATTCTTGCCAAGAATACTCCTATCTCTAGTGTTGGAGAGAAGGCTGGCTTGAAACCTGCAGAGAAGAATGAGTTCTCAGGCAACTTCTCTTATGTGGATAACTTCGAAGTTGATAACAATAAGGTAGGTCTGAAAGAGTTGAATCCACGCTGGATGTTCCTCCGTGACTTCGTTGACTGTTACAAGGTAGAAAACGGCAAACTGAAGTTCAATCTCCTGCCAGGCAATATCTACAAGCGTGAACCGATGTCTGCCATCTGGGCACGTCAGCAGCACGGAACATTCACAGCAGAGACTGAAATCAACTTTACTCCTCGCACCGACAAGGATATCGCAGGCTTAGCACTTCTCCAGAAGGAAGACCACAACTTCGTATTGGGTAAGACCATGAAGAATGGCAAGCTGATGATTACCCTGACCCGTGCCGAGAAGAACAACGTAACTATCGCCTCTGCTCCTATCAAGGGAGGCAAGCTGAAGCTGAAGGTAGAAGGTCATGACAGATATTATGATTTCTATTATGCCGAAGAAGGCGGCAACTGGCAGCTGCTTGCCAAGGGTGTAGATGCCTCTAACCTGAGTACCCAGAAGAGCGGCGGTTTCCTCGGTGCCTGCATCGGTCTCTATGCTTCTTCCAACAAGGAATAAGGATTTGAGAAAAGATTAACGTTTTAGGAATAGATAATTAAAGAAAAGGTTGATACCTCGCATTTTGCCTGGTATCAACCTTCTTCTTTTATTTATTCTTCACAATATCCAATGTCATTTTTCCTACCCAGATGGCGCTCTTTCCGTTCTGGTCGATTGGCACCGGTTTGCCATCGAGATTATTCAGATACTCCAACTGCTTGAAGTAGGTATGACTATGACCGCCCAGTATCAGGTCGATGTTGCGGGTAGCAGGAGCTACTTCTGAATCGTCGATGCCATCTATCTTCCAGCCCAGGTGGGAGATACAGATGATGATATCACACTTCTCTTTCTTCTTCAATATCTCTGTCATTTCCTTTGCCTTGGCGATAGGATCGAGATACTTGATGCAGCCATAGTTGGCTTCAGTTACCAGACCGGCAAGTTCCGGACACAGTCCGAAAACACCAATCTTCAGTCCCTTGCGCTTGATAATGGTGTAAGGCTTTACGATATTTGCCAGTTCGGTACCAGTGAAATCATAGTTGGAGCAGACAATAGGAAACTTCGCCATCTTGAAGATGCGCACCATGTTGTCGATTCCGAAATCGAACTCATGGTTTCCGATGGTAGCAGCATCATATTTCATCTCGTTCATCAGTCCTACTTCCACATCTCCCTTGAAGAGAGAGTAATAAGGTGAACCCTGTGAGAAATCGCCACTGTCAAAGAGCAGCAAGTCGGGATTCGCCTTACGTTCCTGCTTGATCATCGCCACCCTACGGAGGAAACCGCCACGATTGGCAGTTGCCGTATCTGCGAGACTCGGATTGATTGGCATTACGCATGAATGCGTATCGTTGGTATGGAGCACTACGAGTTGCTTTACCACCTTTGCCTCTTTCTTAGCTTTAGCCTGAACGGCTGCCGGCTGCATCATGAAGGATGCCAGAGCCAGACCTATATATAATAATGTATGTTTCATCAGAATTATCAACTATAAACTATTAACTATTCTACCACGCAGCGGCCTTCAATCTTAGATTCCACCACCTTGCCCTGTGCCTGCATCTCACGGAAATAATTCATGATGATGTAGCGCACATTGTTCTCTTTCTGCTTAGGAGCAAAAACATCGGTTCCGCTCTTGAAGGCTACGAGTTGGTCATTACCTTCGGCAAGATAATCGAGGGTTGCAACACGGTAACTCTTCTCCGGATCAACAGGTTCACCGTTCAGCGTAACGCTCTTCAGTTTGCCATCCTTGGTGATAACCATTCTTACAGCATGGCTCAAGCCTTCGCCGCCACGATGAGCTATCTGTTGGAAAAGCTCCAGAACCTTATCGCCCTTCAGGGTCAGGAAACAGATTTTGTTCTCGAAAGGAGCCATATCGTTTACATCGCCTACAGTAACCTTACCCTTGGCAAGATTAGAACGGATTCCGCCCATATTGTAAACAGCGAAAACCGGCTGTTCTTCAAACTGCTTGCCACCCCATACCAGGATGTCACAGAGCAAGTTACTGAGTTCGCTCTCCGGACGATGACGGGTCATATCATGAGCAATGTTACCCACAACAGGCCCCATGATACTGTCTACCTTACTCTTATAAGGAGCGATAAACCTGGCAGCCTCAGCATCAGGCTGTGCATCCCATTTCTGATCAACCAATATTCGGGTTCTCTCCACCTTCGCCACCTTGTATTTCTGGGCGAAAGCCGGACTTGCCATCAGCAGCATGACTGCCGAAGCAAGGTAAATCTTGATACTATTTTTTTTCTTCATACTTAATACACTAAATACTTTTAGAGCGCAAAGATACAAAATAAATCTACGAAATCGGCAAAATCGGCGAGAAAATTCCATTGCAGAAGTAAAGAAAACAAAAAAACAAAGGGAAAAAGTGAAGAAAGTGACTGAAAATTTGCGAGATACAAGAAAAAGTAGTAACTTTGCACCCGCTTTTCGGCGTAACCGCTGTTGTCTGGGCAGAAGTGTTGTCCAAGTCCATGTTGCGTTGGAACGACAAACAATTTTTAATTTTATACAAAAAATGGATTTGATTAAAGTTGCTGAAGAAGCATTTGCAACCGGCAAGAAGTTCCCTGAGTTCAAGGCAGGTGATACTATCACAGTCGCTTACAAAATCGTCGAGGGTACTAAGGAGCGTATCCAGCTCTATCGTGGTGTTGTTATCAAGATCTCTGGTCATGGTGACAAGAAGCGTTTTACAGTTCGCAAGATGTCTGGTACTGTAGGTGTTGAGCGTATCTTCCCTATCGAGTCACCAGCTATCGATTCTATCGAGGTGAACAAGCATGGTAAGGTTCGTCGCGCTAAGTTGTATTACTTGCGTAAGCTTACTGGTAAGAAGGCTCGTATCGCTGAGAAGAAGACTGTAGCTAAGGGTGCAGAATAATTTTTCTTAGGAGACCTAATCAGAAAAAAATAAAGGGAATCTAGTCTCACGACTGGGTTCCCTTTTTTATATCTACAATTTTAACAAAAAACGTCAAACCAATCATGGTTGACAGCTAAACCAACCATGTTCTATTCTTTTATTTTTCGCCCGCATCATAATTCACGAGCCCATCCTCCGTGCCGTGCAAAGCACCTTGGAAATCATCCCAACTCTGGAATCCGGCAAGCAGCGCCAACTTGTCCAAAGTCTGGCGGGAAGGCTTCTCCTTCCCTTTCAATACATCCCACATTTTGTGGAAAACATGTGCCTTGCCAACCTTCTTTTCTATGTGTTCAGCAAGGACTTTCAAATCCTGTTTCATAACAATCCTCTCATATTTACTAACTAGGAGCAAAAGTACTGAAAAAGAATGAAACAGAGTACATTTTTCCCGACTTTTTTATGTTTTGGGGTAAAAAAAATGCTTTATATCATAAAAATGCTGTTTTTTAGGGCTTTTTTACGAAACAGAAGTCCTATATCTCAATCATTTTTTGTAACTTTGCGCCAAATTCCAAAATACATTTCTTAGAAGATGAAAGAATTAGCACTTAAGTACGGATGTAATCCAAATCAGAAACCTTCTCGCATCTATATGGATGACGGAAGGGAGCTTCCTATCGAAGTGATCAACGGCCGTCCTGGCTACATCAACTTCCTGGATGCCTTCAATTCCTGGCAATTGGTCAAGGAGCTCAAGGCTGCTACAGGAATGCCTGCTGCCGCTAGTTTCAAACACGTTTCTCCTGCCGGTGCAGCTATCGGCTTGCCTCTGAGCGACACATTGAAGAAGATTTACTTCGTTGATGATGTCAACTTTGAGCTTTCTCCATTGGCTTGTGCCTATGCTCGTGCGCGTGGCGCTGACCGCATGTGCTCTTATGGCGACTTTGTTGCGCTGAGCGATGTATGCGACGAGGCTACAGCCCTCCTCATCAAGCGTGAGGTGAGCGATGGTGTCATTGCTCCAGGCTACACTCCTGAGGCTATCGAGGTTCTGAAGGAGAAGCGCAAGGGTACCTACTGCGTTATCAAGATTGATCCTGACTATGTGCCAGCTCCTATCGAGCGCAAGCAGGTGTTCGGTGTTACCTTCGAACAGGGACGCAACGAGGTGAAGCTTGATGATCCTGCTCTCTTCGAGGATGTTCCTACCAAGAACAAGACTTTCACTCCTGAGGCTAAGCGCGATCTGATTATCTCGCTCATCACTTTGAAGTATACTCAGAGTAACTCTGTATGCTACGTAAAGGATGGTCAGGCTATCGGTATCGGTGCCGGTCAGCAGAGCCGTATCCACTGTACCCGTCTGGCTGGTTCTAAGGCTGATGAGTGGTGGTTGCGCCAGTGTCCTAAGGTGATGAACTTGCCTTTCAAGGAGAAGATCCGTCGTGCCGACCGCGACAATACCATCAATGTCTACATCTCTGATGAGTGGGAGGATGTATTGCAGGACGGCGTTTGGGAGCAGTTCTTTACTGAGAAGCCTGAGCCATTGACCCGCGAGGAGAAGAAGGCTTGGATTGCACAGAACAAGGGTGTATCAGTAGGTAGTGATGCATTCTTCCCATTCGGCGACAATATTGAGCGTGCTCACAAGAGTGGTGTTGAATACATAGCAGAAGCAGGCGGTAGTATCCGTGACGATCATGTTATTGATACCTGCGACAAGTACGGCATCGCTATGGCGTTTACTCACGTTCGCCTCTTCCATCACTAATTTTTTTATATAATTAAGGTATATGAGTGACATTGACGATATTATCATGGGCGGTATGGTCTTCAAAGGCGGTGGTGGTCCTAAGAAGGATGACGACGACAAGGTGAAGACCAAAGCCAAGAAGAAAAAGTACATAACGGGTGCTCACGGTAGTGGCTCTGCCCGTCAGAAGGCAAAGTATCGCCAGCAGAGAGCCAATCGTAAATCCCAGAAGAAGAAATAATACTTCTCTATCATAAATACATGTTTCGCCCGTGTGCTGTATGATAACAGCGCACGGGCGAACTGTTTTCTGATAGCGGGAGCCATGAATAGAGTACTGGCAAGCGAAAGACAGCATACTGGTATAAGTAAGACAGCCCACTAGCTACATAGACGCCAGTGGGCTGTTCTTCTTAAACAGTCACCAAAATCCAAAGGAAAAGCGGTAGAAGTAACGGACATTGAAAAACTCTTCACTCTTCACCTTTTCTTCGGAAACCCCTGTGTTTATCGGCATTTCGAGGGGTGAAGAGTTTCTCCTGACTCTTCACCCACTCTTCACCACTCTTCACCCGGACAGACTCAAGAGAGTTTGCGTTTCTTGCACCGGTCCTTTTAGCGGATTACAAATCCGCCGAAACAGAAACTGATTGGAGCCGAAACGGCTAGGGTGAAGAGGGGTGAAGAGTGGGTGAAGAGTGCCCAAACACTCTTCACCCCTCGAAATGCCGATAAACACTGGGGGTTCCGGCCGAAAGGTGAAGAGTGAAGAGTAAAACGGCTATCGGTTCTTTACACTCTTAACGCCCCTGCCCTTCGTTAGATGAAGGGTTACAGGCTTCAATTGATGCTTGCCGTGGTCATAAATGATGGCTGGGTCCAGTCGTCTACCATCAAAGCTAACCTCGAAATGAAGGTGCTCTGTGGTAGCCCTACCGGTGCGGCCCGTCAAACCGATTACCTGACCAGCCTTTACCTTATCGCCCTTCTTCACCTTGTTTCTGCTCTGATGGCTGTAGAGCGTCTCGAAACCATAAGCATGCTTGATACGGATGCAGTTGCCGTAACCATAGAAGGGTCCTGATGCAACGACCGTACCGTCAAAGGCAGCCACAATCTCATCATTCGGGCACGTCTTGAGATCCACACCCGAATGGCGGCGCTTGCCACCATAAGGACTGATTACCTTGGCACCCGGCAAAGGATAAGCCCAGGCTGTCTTTTCTATCTTCTCCAAATCAAGCTCGAAAGTATTGGTAATGGTAAACGGATCATGAACCTCATCAGGGTCGAGCGTCATTCCATCGCCTATTCCACCCTTTTTCTTGCCAGATGCCTCCTTGTCAGCCTCAGCATTTCTTCCTACAGAAGAATCCTTGCCACCGATAACCGAAGCGATGACACGGGCACCATGCTTGCGGAACTGCACCGTCTGGCGGCGCAACTTATGCGATTTCAGTTCTACGAAGGTTTCCGGATTCAACCTACCGCCATTCACCATGATAGAGAAGTCACAATAAGTTTCACCCTCCTTAGAGCCTACAATGGCAATCGTCTGTCCGGCATCCACATGCTGTCCTACCTTAACCAGGTTCTCAGCATTGTTGGCATAAACGGTTTCCAGACCGCAATCGTGGCGCACCACGATGACATTACCCATTGATTCCGACTTTCTGGAAAGTCGCACATAACCTTCGAGCATCGCCTTGACAGCATCGCCTTTAGAGGTAGAGATACGCAACACATGATTGTTCAGAAGGGTTGCTTTGCCCACAGGAAGCGGGAAGGAATATTCCTTAGCACGGAATATCTCAAAGTCTACATTAAATGCCTGACTCTGGGCAAAGAGACCGGGTGTTGCAATACTCACCTGCTGCTGTTCGGCTGCCGTGAATACATTTTTAGCGGGCATAAAGCTGCTCAGCGAGAACACCATGAGTCCTGCCACAGCCAATAGCCGCAATCCTTTTTTCATTCTTTTCATTATTTACTTTTTCTTTCTAAATCATTAAATATGCTATAAACTATTCAAGTTTCGCAAGTGAGCTCCACACGCCCTGAAAGGGCAGAAGCTCCTAGC
>OHAC01000163.1_pt1 | contig 72466 bp, 64 predicted proteins | sample 1577051 | NCBI WGS metagenome assembly OHAC01 (sample SAMEA3541499, study PRJEB24748) | human gut metagenome | biome: human gut; feature: human-associated habitat; material: faeces | place: China | collected 2012 | reverse complement strand
TAACAGACAAAGCATTTTCATCCACATATTCTGCGCCATCTGTCCAGATCCGGTCTACAAGGTCTCCACGTGTCATGGTTCGACCTCGGTTTTCAACAAGCAGACGCAGTAATTTTTGTTCTGTTTTGCTCAATTCTACTTTTGCATCTCCCGCATAAAAGGTCATCGCCTCAAAGTCAAATTGAAAAAGATCAATACAAATCGGCGCATTTTTATGGTTTGACGCTTGCTTTCGCAGTTGGGTATTCACCCTTGCCCGCAAAACCGAAAGAGAAAAGGGCTTGGTAATGTAATCATCAGCGCCTCTCTCCAATCCGTCTACGATGTCCAAATCAGTATCATTGGCAGTCAGCAGAATAACAGGAATCCCGGGCGTGTTTTCCTTGATCTCCCGGAGCAGCTCAAGCCCACTGCCATCCGGCAGATTAATATCCAACAGGATCAGGGATACACCGCCGCAAAGTAGCTGCTCCTTCGCCGTTTTTAGGTCTTGACAGGAAATGATCTGCCGAGCATCTGCTTTCAGCGCTTTGCATAAGCCTTGATTCAAACCGATATCATCTTCAACAATCAGTAATTGCTCCATATATCTCACTCCCTCGTTATCAATACCACCACGGCAGTTCCAAACGCTCCGATTCAAAGTTGGAAAGACCGATGGAGCAGACTTTATCTTATCAATGCCTTTCAACTTCTGGCTGTTTAAGGTTTTATTTTTTCACCGTTAATTTCAATCCAGTAATTATTATCAATAGATGCTAAAATAGTTTCATATTGATAATAATATGTACCATCTGTTCTTTGTATCTTTCTCTCCGAAAATGTAGAATTCTGAGAATCTACAATAATGCTGGATTGAGATTGTTTTTCCGTCGATTCAAGAGGACTTACTACGACAATTGCTTCTTGACAATCCTCAGAGTAGCAAACAGTGCATTGTAATCCATTAGAATATTTTTCTATTATTTTATCTTTTCCACTCATTTGCCGCCATTTATTATCTTGTTTGATAGATATGTATGTGTCAATACCAAATCCATCTTCTTTACTACGTTCTACAAATACACAAATATTACTTCCTTCTATTTTACAAATTGGTTCAAAATCTTTCTGATTATAAGGCTCTATTGTTTTCCATGCTTCTTCAGGAGTATTGAACCATTCTGAAGAAACATTCATTATATGAAACATTGTTACGACTAACAATAAACACACAATAATAATTGCCAATTCATACACAGTTCTTTTTCTTGTCTTTCCTCTTTGTGTTCCTCGGAAATATTTTATAATGCTTGCAACACATATGCAAACGCATATAAATATACATAAGGACAGTAACTTTATCATTAGATCATCACCTTTTCATAGTATTAACACGTCTATTGAGAGATGTTCAAGTCAATCGTTGCAGTTCATCATAATTATTATACTTAATGCTCTCATCATTAGCAATATTAACTTACAGGGTTCGTGTTTGCACAGGCGGGAAATTTTAAGAAATCTGTAAGAAATCAGAAAGAATACCGTAAATCGCCCATGTTATACTGCCTATAACAAAACAAACAGAGGTGTAGGTATGATACTTTCTTTATTTGCGTATTATCTCATTGGTCTGCCAATGTATCTTTTATTTGGCTGTTTTGTGTACCGCCGCTATCACGCACGGCAGCAGTGTTCCAAGGGCTTCTTTGTCGGGTGGCAGCTATTGGCCCTGTTATTAACTATGATGTTTTCTGTGACCGGCGCGGCAGGAATAGATAACATCGCGTATCAAGTGCAAAACGGCGGCTCTCTCATTCAATTGTTTGGCACCAATGTCATTCCATTCTACCATGCCGATTTCATGGGGATGCTGTTGAATACGATTCTATTCATTCCGTTTGGCATTTTGCTGCCGATTTTATGGCATCCGTGCAGCAAAAAAATCGCTGTGCAGGCAGGTTTTCTCCTTTCCGCGGCCATTGAATTTTCTCAGCTGTTTAACGGAAGAACGACCGATATCAATGACTTGATGACCAATACATTGGGAACATTTTTGGGATATATCTTATACACACTGCTATTTCATCGCATCACACGGTTTCAAGCCGAGGATTCCCACAGCAAGCGCACCATATCGCTGAGCATCGCTTGGATCTTTATCATTTATATCTGTGTCGGCTCCCCTGTTCTCGCAGCATGGGGAATGTAACGCAATACGAGGATATTGCATTTGCGCCGCGCAATTACGGTCTGTCCAAAAAAGAAGTAGATGCGTGCGTCAATCATGCCCTTGATGCCATCGACATTCAATATCTGCGGGACAAACAGATTTATAAAATGTCCGGCGGAGAAAAAAAGCTGGTATCTATCGCAACCATTCTTTCCATGACACCGGATGTCATTTTGATGGACGAACCGTCTATTGCGCTCGATCCGCGCAATCGGAGACGGCTGATTCAATTGTTAAATTCTTTTTCTCAGATAAAAATTATCGCGTCTCACGATTTGGATATGATTTTGAATACCTGTGAACGGACGATCTTGCTTTCGAACGGAAAAATTGTTTGTGACGGTGCAACAAAAGAAATTCTCACAAACCGGCAAGTATTGGAAAAACATGGATTGGAACTGCCGCTTTGCTTGCAAAAAATAACAAAACAAGGCGAAATTTTGTTAACAAATGCATCTCCTTGTGCTATGATAAAAATATCAAAAGAGCGTTGTGAGGTGTTACCACATGTCGGATTTGTTTCAATTTCTTTATCAAGAAAACATACAGCCTGAACTGCTTGACGCGGTACGGGAATACCGCGCGATGCACGCTGTGCAGGAGGCACTGCTGCCGCGGATTCCTGTGCCGCGTTTTCCCTATTACGGAAAATCTATTTGGGAACAGGCAATTGCTGCCGTGCTGTGCGGAGAAAACTTGTTGTTGGCAGGCGGAAAAGCGACGGGCAAAAACGTGCTGGCAGAAAATCTTGCTGCTCTGTTCGGACGGCCGGAGTGGGACATTTCGTTTCATGTGAACATGGATGCCGCGTCCCTGATTGGCACAGATACCTTTGTCAACGGTGCGGTGCAGTTTCGCCCCGGTCCGGTCTATTCTTGTGCACAGCACGGCGGATTTGGCATACTGGACGAAATCAACATGGCAAAAAATGAAGCCTTAGCGGTGCTGCATGCCGTTTTGGACTTCCGCCGTGCCATTGATGTGCCGGGCTATGACCGCATTCCTTTGGCGGAAGAAACGCGGTTCATTGCAACGATGAACTATGGATATGCGGGCACACGAGAATTGAACGAAGCCCTGACATCGCGGTTTGTTGTCATTCAAATGCCGTCTATGATACAGGCGGATTTGGAACGCCTGCTTATCTCGCAGTTTCCGGATTTGATATCCAAATATGTGCACCAATTCGCTTTGCTGTTTTTGGATTTGCAGAAAAAATGTGAAAGTTCTGAAATTTCCACAAAGGCACTGGATTTGCGCGGTATGCTGGATGCACTGCGTCTGATGCGCAAGGGCATTTGTGCCGGAGCTGCGTTGGATATGGGCATCACCAACAAGGCATTTGACAGGTATGAGCAGGATTTGATTCGAGATACCATCGCCTCTCGGATTCCGGCAAAGCTGCATGCTTCGGAGATTTTTCGCTGATGGATACGACTTCTTATACCGCGATTCAGCGCCGCGCTGCCAATCAGGTATGGAGTGCCGCCGGTACCTATGATTTTGAGCCGCTGTTTTTGGCACAGCACACGGACGGTTCTCCTGCTCTGTATATGAACTGTGTGGTCGGGCTCGTACATAAGTATTATGGAGAACGTGTCATCCACTCTTTGTTTGACAGGTGGTCCGGTGATATACACCAAGCCATGCTGGACGATCTCACATGGCTGTATTTGGAGCACATTGTTTATGTGCAGGAACTGCCGCAGCGTCCGATTTTGGCAGATTTGCGCCGCGTATATGCGAACGATTTCTTCGGTCAGGAATATAAGCTGTCGCGTCAGGAATGGATGGCAAAAAACCAATTGGTTTATGCCATGCAGACCGCGCGATGGAACCGTGTATTAAACCGCAAACAATCCATGCTCACTCCGCGGGAAAAGTCTCTGTATGCTGCTCTTACACCGGAACAAGTTCCGCCCAAAGAACGGTTGGAATCGGAAATTCTCGCAATGTATAAGCGTTTTCTGTTGTTTGACGGACAGGTTCACCACAAAAAAGCACTGCATGTCCATGTGACCGGCAAGCTGGCAGAGTTGCTTACAAAAACAATGCCGACACAATTGGTCAAAACAGACCGCGTGACGGTCGTTCGTTCCTCTCAGGCGGATGCGCCGCAGGAGGACGGATTTTTGCAGGAGAAAAATCGCGCACATGTGACACTGCGGCAGCACGCACAACAGGACCGCGCATATATCGAGAGCTGTTTCGGACGGTCGTTGTATTCTCCGGAACAGCTGCACCGCGCAGAACAAGAGCTGTGCACGGGAAATCATTTAGGCTGTCATCTGTGGTTTACCGACGGCGCGCCGACACCAGGAACAGCACCAACGGCAGAAGCCAAGCATCTTGCGGAACAGGCAGAACTGCAGGCGGTTCGCAATCGTGCATACTACTCGGATAATTTGGATTTGCACCGCAGTGCCGTGCTGCGATTGACGGAACAAATTCAAAACTGCATTCTCATTCATCAGCAGCCGCGTGCGCGGGTTGCCCGCATCGGACAATTGGACGCCGCACATGTCTGGCGGGTGCCGCTGCTGCACGACAGCCGCGTGTTTCTTGCCAGCGAGGAGGAAAATCAGCCGGCGTTTACTGTAGATTTGCTGCTGGACGCATCCGCTTCTCGACTGCATTGTCAGGAAGTTCTCGCGGCGCAGGGAGTCATTTTGGCGAAAAGCCTGCTTGCATGCAGCATTCCGGTGCGTGTTTCCAGTTTTTGCAGCCTGCGCGGATACACGGTTCTCCGCATTTTAAAGAACTTTGACGAAAAAAGCAGCCAATCCATCTTCCGATACTTTTCCTCCGGTTGGAATCGGGATGGATTGGCACTGCGTGCAATGGGAGATCTTCTGACTGTTTTTCCGGGGAATGCGCCGCGGCATCTGCTCCTTGTTTTGACGGATGCTTCGCCGAATGACAGCTTACGTGTACAAGCTTCTTCGGAAAATCCGTTCGGGCATGATTACGGCGATGCGTTTGGCGTGCAGGACGCCGCGGCAGAAGTTCGAGCGCTGCGCGCAAAGGGCATCCATGTTTCTGCTGTTTTCATGGGAGAATCCTCCTCTGCATCGCATGCCGCTGTGATTTACGGAAAGGAATTGGCACGAATCAAAGGCATTGACCAGCTTGCCAAAGCAGCCGGTATATTGATTCAGCATGAAATTCGTTCTTTGGAGGATTGAGTGCGCGGCGGTTTATGCAAAGCACTTATTTCTTCTTCAGCCTCCCTTTATATGAATCACTTAGTATAGCGAATCTGAAATCAATTCGCAAGTCTGTGTTTCTCTTTTCTCTGCATAAAAAACGAGATGGCACCTGCCATCTCGTTTTGTCTTGAAACCGGAAATTTATCCGTTGCTGCTTGCAATTGCCTGCTCAATGAGCTCATGCAGCTTTTGCGCCTGATCCGAGGATGTGATTGCGCCAACAATCGGCTGACCAATGATGTTGCCGTTTTTGTCAACCACATACGTGGTCGGGTACGAATACAGACCGGAAGTAAAGGTTCCGGCATCGCTCTTGGAGTCAAACCATACATTGCGATACGATACGCCCTTTTTTGACAGAATATCCTTTGCTTCAGAGATAGCAGCTTTATCTCCGTCCAGTGTAAAGGTATTGATGCCTACGACAGTACCGCCTTTTTTTGCAAGCTCCGTGTTCAGGGCTTCCAAATCCTTCAGCTCCTCTACACACGGCTTACAGGTAGTAAACCAGAAATTTACGACGGTTACATCGTTTTTGGAGAAAAGATCGCTGCTGTTTACATCATTGCCATCCAAATCCTTGCCGGTAAAGCTCGGGAATTTCGTCAGCTCGCTGTTTTCCTTCGTCATGCCTGCGCTTTCTGCATCGACGCTCTCGCCATCGCCGGGCTTGCTGCCGCAGTCGGGATATTTTTGCTCCAGAATGGTCAGCTTTCCTTCAATTTCTTTGATCTGCTCAGCGCCGGTTTTTAGTGTTTGCAGCTCCTCTGCGGAAAATTGATCCTTGGCGCCTTCTATCGTGCTGAGAAGAAAATCTCCATAGTTAGTACCGTCCTCAATCATTGTGGTGTTCTTGTTCGCTGCCAAAAACACCTTTTCCCAAAGTTCTGTATTGTTTGAGAGAATATCGGTCTCTTTTTGCATCAGCTTTTGATGCAGTTTGGTCGCTTCATCCAAATTGCTCGGCTCCGTCGATGTCAGCGAAGCAATGTCGGAAGGATCGGCTGCGTCTTTGCTGTCTTTGTTTGCCGAACACGCCGTGAGGCTGAACGCCAGCACAAAGGTCATCAATACAGTGAGTATTTTCCATCGTTTCATCGTTGTTCCTCCATGTTTGTCTCGTTGGTTTGTTGTTCTTTCTTCTTGTGTGATGAGCCGAAGCCGTAATGAAAGCATAGTGCTTCGGCGGGACATGCAGTGATACACTTGCCGCAGCGGATGCACTCGGCGTGGTTTGGTGTCTTTCTGACATCCACATCCATCTTGCACGATGCCGCACATTTTCCGCAGGAAACACACTTTTGTTCGTCCATTTTTATTTCGAGCAAGGAAATCTTGTTCAGCAGGGCATAAAACGCGCCGAGCGGACAAATCCATTTGCAAAACGGGCGGTAAAATAAGATGCTCAACGCGACTACCACAAGTAAAATAAAAAGTTTTTGGACAAACAGCGTTCCCAACGCCGCGCGTATTCCTTCGTTCACAAGGGACAGCGGAATTGCACCCTCCAGCACGCCTTGTGGACATATGTATTTGCAAAAAAACGGATCGCCCATGCCTACATCGTTGACTGCAAGCGCAGGCAGTAAAACCACAGACAGCAGCAAGATAATATATTTCAAATACGTGAGCGGCTTTAGCTTTTTTGTAGACAATTTTTTGCTTGGGATTTTATGCAGCAGCTCCTGCAGCCATCCGAACGGACATAGAAATCCACAGATGAAGCGTCCCAGCAGTACGCCAAGCAAAATCAAAAATCCGGTTATATAATAAGAAAACCCGAATTTTGACGAGCCGACTACCGCCTGAAAAGAACCAATGGGGCACGCACCCGATGCTGCCGGACAGGAATAACAGTTTAAGCCGGGGACACACACCGATTTCCCTTTGCCTTGATATATGCCGCCTCGAAAGAAGTTTGGCAGGTGTATATTGGTGAGCAGCGTTGCTCCTGCCTGAATCCAACCGCGCACGCGGCTGAAACGCTGTGAGAAAGTCGGTTTTCTGTTATCCAATTCCAACACACTCCAAACACAACCGCACGGCTTTGCTGAATACTGTATCTACCTCGCCGCGCATGACTCCGAAACACAGCATAACCATTCCGGCGAGTAACAGTGTACCCTGTAAGAATGCTTTTTTCTTTCCAAACAATTGAATCCCTCCCTCTGTTTTCTAGCTCAGTATAGCACGGCAAGCATAAAATCTCTGTTAAGTTTCGGTTCTTAATAAAAATTTTATACGTGCCGTGTTATAATTTACAATAGAAATGGCAACCAAGGAGTATAAGGAGATTTTATATGCATATTTTAGTGGTTGAAGATGAAAAAGCCCTGTGCGATACAATTGTGCGCAGTCTCAAACGCCTCGCTTACAGTGTGGATGCGTGCTATGATGGACAACAGGCAGTGGAACTGCTCTCGATAGAGCGTTTTGATCTTGTTGTGCTGGATCTCAATCTTCCCGGTGAGGACGGCATGACGGTCTTGAAAACACTGAGAAAAACCGATCGGGAAACCAAAGTTCTGATTTTATCCGCTCGCTGTGAGGTTTCCGATAAAGTAGCCGGTTTGGATGCGGGCGCCAATGATTATCTGACAAAGCCGTTTCATCTGGACGAGCTTGCGGCACGAATACGCAGCCTGACGCTCAGACGTTTTACGCAAAACGATGTTGTTTTGACGTGTTCGGAGCTTTCTTTCGATGCAAAAACGAGAAAGGCTTCTGTTTGCGGAGAGCCGTTGTCTCTGACTCGCAAGGAAACGGGAATTTTGGAGTACCTCATGCTCAATCAGGGACGCCCCATCAGTCAGGAAGAACTTCTCGAACATGTTTGGGACAGCAGCGTGGACAATTTTAGCAATTCTATCCGCGTGCACATTTCCGCCCTTAGAAAAAAACTGCGCACTGCCTTGGGATATGACCCGATACACAATCGCATCGGCGAGGGGTATGTCATGGAGGAAAAGCAATGAAACGTTTGTCTTTGCAATGGCGCATTACTTTGATGACCGCGGTTCTTATCGCTGTGACCTGCCTGCTCATGAACTGTCTGATCGGTTATTCCGGCAAGCACTATATGGATTCCATCAGTGACGGCATCTCCGCTTACAGTGACATTGATCAGGGAAAACCGGATTCGTTCGACCCGCAGAGTAAAAACTTGGATCAGGAACTCACGATTATTGTAAGCGGTGTGCAGGAATCCTTCGGAATCACCAATTGGTACATAACAGCTGCTGTCACCGTGTTTGGCGGTGTACTCGCATATTTTGTCAGCGGTCACGCGCTGAAGCCTTTGCGTAGCTTTGCCGCGCAAATTGAACATGTACAGCCGAACAATTTGTCTGATATGAAAGTCAGCGAAGATGTGCTGCCGGAGTTCAAACAGTTCAGCAGTTCCTTTAACAGTATGATTGACCGTTTGGATGAAGGCTTTACGGCGCAGCGGCAGTTTACCGGAAACGCTGCGCACGAATTGCGCACGCCGCTCGCGCTCATGCAAGCACAGATTGAATTGTTTGCTGTCGAGCATGTCGATGCAGAACCTGAAATCGCAGAATTTCTTAAGCTTTTACAGGAACAGACCGAACGCATGTCGCAGATGACGAAAATTCTGCTGGAAATGAGTGCGCTCCGCACGGTTCCCTGTAATGACACGGTGGAGCTTGCACCAATGCTTGAAGAAATTTTGACTGATCTCGCTCCGCTTGCCGAGAAAAAAGGAGTCACGCTTTCATACGATGGAGACGGTACACTAATCGGCAGCGATACACTGCTGTATCGTATGATATTCAATTTAACTGAAAACGCCATACGATATAATCGCTGTGATGCAGCAGTTCATATTTCCGTCTATGATGAAGCAGACAGGATTCTCATACGAGTAAAGGATCACGGATTTGGAATTGCCGAACAATACAGAGAAAGCATCTTCCAGCCGTTTTTCCGCGTGGACAAGTCCCGCAGCAGAGCGCACGGCGGCGTAGGGCTTGGACTTTCGTTGATTTGGGAAATCGCTTCGCTCCACGGTGGGACAGTAAAAACAGAAGAAAGCTCCGAAAACGGAACAGTTATGCTTGTAACTTTGCCGAAAAGAGCAATATGTAAAGTACAATAACTTTACATAGAAACCGACCAGCTCTTACACGAGAACTGGTCGGTTTCTTTTGATGAGAGAATCTTATGTATTTTTTATACCTTCAAAATCTATCGTATCGGAACGCATCAATCGGCAGGGTGGACGTCTTGCCGTCCAGCAGCAGCGCGAACAGCAGGAAAGAGAGCGGCAAGTGACTTCGCACTCGCTGTAAGAAAAAATCGTTTTAAAAACAGCAAAACCTCTGACCTTCCCCATTGGAGATCGGCCAGAGGTTTTGTTATTCTGATGGATTTTTGCGGCAGACTTTAAGATTGCGCGCTTACATCTCCCTTTCCAACATTGTCTTCGTAATTGTACGATTCCATATTTTCTGTCACACAGTGATTAAAGAGAGAGATGACGTCCGGATAGCCCGGGTACTTATGATCTTCGCCAATCGTGCTGTCCCAAGTGTTCGTTGTTCGATACGATGTAGTGTCTACGCTGTATGTTCCGTCTGCCAGAACCTTCACATCGCTAAAGCGACAAAACCAATATCCGCTGACGGATTTTCCGTTGTCAACATAATTGGTTTTGTACACCAAATAGATGGCATTGCCATTGTTAGAAGACCAGAAGCTCTTGACCGCCCCCTCTTTTTCCGTCAAAAAGTAATTGCCGACATAGGTCATGCTGTCCAGTTTTTCATCTTCACCGGCAGATTTCGCAAACTCTGCTTTGAAGGTGTCCTCAGCCTGCTTTTTCATGGCGTTCATGATGTCGTCCGGAATCTCTGCCGCCGAGGTGACAAAGCCATCCAGACCGGAAACCGTATACTCCTTAGACACTGCCTTCGGAACCTTGCCGTACTGTTTCGCGCAGTCCTCCGGCACTGTGACAGTAACCGTGACTTTGTCGCCATTTTTTAGATGGTCGCTCGGTTTTGCCGTGTATTCCAGCGAGGAAATGACGCAATCCGTGTTGTCCAAAGTGACCGTGCCGGACGGCGCATACCCGTCAAAGCTCACTTTTAAGCCCTGAAAGGCGTCATATGTTTCCACATCCTGTAAGCCATCGACGGTTGCTTTGATGGCATCGTCTTTTAGCTTGACATGATACTTTTCCTCAATCGTATGTATTGTGTCCTCATCCCAAGTGAAAACAACACTGTCTCCGTTGGAAAGATTTTCTTTTTTGTCCCAGGATCCATACAGTTTTTCGACATCCAGATAGGTGTCAATGCCACTTAAGATCTCTGCGTCACTGTCGCCGGAGATGCCAAATGCATCGAGATTATTGTCCACCATAGAATCACTCTGGATGCGGTAATCAATCTCGCCATATCCATTGACACCGGTAAATTCATAGGTGAGATAATCCTGCAAATCAATGGTTGTTGCGCCGCATCCGCTCAATCCGATGGCCGCCGTAACGAGCAATCCTGCTCCCAGTCCGAATTTCCAATGTTTCATTTTTTTGCTCCTTATTCATTTAAATATGTATCTTCATGAAAATGCACCGCATTTTCGCCGTCTTGACCCGCAGCCAAATACGCCGTGCCGTCCATATCCCAAAATGTCTCGCCTTGCTCCATCGAGACGCTTTTTCCATCAATCTCATACAGCATATTGCCCTCAGCGTCCATGGAAAATGACGACGTGTGTTCTGCAACGAGTTCATCCTTTTTCAGCTGATACAGAACAGCTTTTCCCGAGTCCTTGTTGACTTTGCTCAGCAGTTGATTTTCCCTCTCCTTGTAATAGATGTCTCCATTGGAGCCGAGCTGATCCTTTACCGGTATCACGAGACCGTCTTTGCAGCGATACAGCGTAACTTGTCCGCCAAACGAGGAATTTTCCGAAACAACAAGCTCTGGCACATCGTCGTCATCTAAATAGATGTACTCATAACAAGCCTCTGCGCCCAAAAAGCGATCCTCGTATTGCAGGAACCGCTCATACGCCGCCATGGTGTCCGATTTCTCCAGCAGGTAGCTCAACTGATCTGAGAACTCTTCTGTCTGAGAAATTCCTGCGAGACTGATGTTTTGATAGCCTTCGCTACTTCCATCGTAGTAATCTTCCTCGCCCACTTCGTCCCATGTATCGCAGTCAACGATAACCGAATGCGCCTCATCCAGCCAATTGTCATCAAGCGGCGTGACGGAAATCTTATGCTCCGATGGGTTGCAGTCAATCTTCACTCCGGCAGCATCTTTTCCCATCTCCTCGTATGCCTGCTCATAGGTCTCATCAGTCACCGCTTCTTCATAGCACATAAACCCATTGACCGCGTGTTTCTCATACACTGCTTTCGGCTGATTCCGTTTCATCTGGTAGATCGTCAAGTCGGTGTTGTCGTGCAGGAGAATCAGCTCCTGCGTTCCGTCTCCGTTGAGATCCTTCAGGTGTGCATATTGCAGAAACGTGCCGTCCTCCTGCAAGGTGTTCAACAGCGTTCGATACGACGCGACCTCCGGCGAATCGGTGCTGCTTGTCGGCGTTGGGACGGTCGGAGACTGCTTCTGTTCCGGCGCGTCCCGATTCGAGGAGACTGGTTCCTGCTCCTGTACCACGCCCGTTTGCGCCTGATGGTTCATGTACTGGATGCCCGCAACGGTTCCGCCGACACCCAATATCGAAACAGCGACAAGGCCGGCAGCAATTTTTCCTTTGATCGCACTGCCTGCCGCGGTTCCGGCTGTTTTTGCCGCAGAGGTCGTTGCGGCAGGCGCAGTATCCTGCGTGCTGGGCGCGACATCGGAAGACGGAGCGTCTGTTGTCTGTACCGGCGCCGCCTGGATACCGCACTGCTGTAAAATCCGGTTCCACAGCGTATAATCCACAGGGATTTGCACACTGTCCAGATTGCGCAGCAGCATGACAAAGAACGGGAACGGAAGCAGACCGTACAGCTTGGTGCCTTGTTTCTCCAGTTCCAGCACTTTTTCTTTCATTTTCTCTTTGCCGAAATGTAACTGTGCCTTAATGGTGCCTTCGCGCACGCCGCAATGGCGCGCAATTTCCTCGATGGTCATGTGTTCATAATAGTACATCGTAATCGCCAATCGCTGCCCGGCTGACAGGCTATCCAGAATTTCCCGCACCAGGCGCGTGGTCTCCTGCTGATCCATCTGGATCTGCGGCATGGTCTCTATATCCTGATTTTCCAATTGCAACTCCGGAACGCCGTCTTCATCCACCGCATCAAGCGAATCAAACAGATTCGGTTTGTATTTTCGCACAAAGTCTTTCGCAGCATTGTGTGCAATCGAATGAATCCAATTTTGAAACTTGCTGTCATCTATCAGCGTATCCAGCTTGGTAAATGCCCTGATATAGGTTTCCTGCAAAATATCTTTGATGGTATCTCCATCCGCGCTGGTTGCTTCTCGAATCGTCTTGTATACCTCACTATAGCAGCATACATATAGCGCTTCCAACGCCTCTTGATCCTGTTCTCTGGCTCTTTGCACCCATTCCGTCTGAAAGTTTTCTCTTCCCATTTATAAGTTCCCCGACTGCTGCAAAATGCGGATAAACAGCTCCGCATCCTCGATGTCTTTTTTGGTCTGTACATAATTGATGCCAACGCTGACAATCGGAACAAAAATAAACGCAAAAATCGAGAGTATCAAAGCAAATAATCCGATGCACAAATCAAACGGAAAAACCGGAACGATAAACCATCCAACGATGGCAATTCGAAACGAATAGCGAATGGATTTCAAAATACCGCCTGCCATCACATATGAAACAAGGGAGCCGCCCAGACAAATCAACAGCATCGCATTCTCTATCGGGATCGGTAAATCTATCGAGACTACGTCAAAAGCCAGCATCAGGCAAAACACGCCGAAGATGGATGCAATAACAGCAACCTGTAATCCCAACTTGCTCCGCTTCATTGTTGCGGCATTCTTGTCGAGAAACTCCTGTGCAGCATCCCTGCCTTCAAATGTGGTCTCTTCAAACAGATGGGATTTCTTTTTTCGCTCGGTTTTCTTTTTCGTTTCCCCTGCACGATCCCATGTCGCTTTCGCAGTATGTGCCGCGGATTTCGCCTTGTCTGCAAAATCTGTATCCTGTACTTTCTGCGAAACATCTGCCAGTGTGTTCTTGATCGTATGCGTCATGGTCTCTGCTTTTTCCTGCACAGCAGCGGACACCGGTTTTTCTATCTCTTCCGGTCGGTCTATCTTCTGGCTCTTTCCGCACAGCGGGCAAAATTTCGCGTCCTCACTGATGGCTTGTCCGCAATACATGCAGAATTTACTTCCTGTTCTCATCGTTTTTCCTCCTTTTTTTGTGATCCCACCGCGACAGATTGCTCCATCGCGGCAGGATTCGTATGTTTTTTTCTCTTAACGAATGAAATCGTTATACAGCAGCGTCACAATCTGTGCGCGGGTGCAGGTCTGGTTCGGAGAGAACCAAGCACTGTTTTTCAGCTTCATAACAAAAGCCTCGTTCATAAAATATATATGGTGAAATTTCTACTCGACAGATCGCAGAAATCTTCCATCATTTGCTTCTATATACTAGACGTAAAAAAAGCCCAAAAGGTTTATGTACAATTTGCACAAAAATTTCTTTTTTGTCTGGGAAATTTAACGATAGTCTATTCTCAACTCCCCCATTTTCGCGCGGCGCAGCCTGTCTCCCTCATGAAACAGGAATCCGTACCAGTTGTCAGGGATGTCTTCAAAGCCGTGCACAAACAATGTCTGCTTGTCAACTGCCACGCCATAAACAGGCGTCAGCTCGTCCAGCATGACACTCCAATACAGCTTTTGCTCGTGGAATCGCACGATAACTACTTGCTGCACCTGCTCCCACGTCGCATAAACTAACGCATCAGCCGGAAACTTGCTCAGTCGATCATCCTCCAGCCAGTCATATCCGGACTGATAGATCAAAAGCAGATCTTCGCGCTGCAAAACAGCGTATCTCGTCTTTCCTATTGCTCTGGGTCTTCCAATCATAAATAATCGTCCTTTCTTTGATGGATTCCAAGTACATGATAGCACATTTCAAATCCTCATGATTTTTTGAGAAAAAATTGACCGAAAAATTGAGATCGACCTTACTCTAAAAGAAAAGAGCTTGCCGCTTGTACCTTCTACAAGCGGCAAGCTCTTTTCTTTTGTGAACGATTACATATAAATATTTGTCTGACTATTTGGAGGCATTTCACAGTGTTGAGGGGTATATGCTTTTTATGAAGCGACAGCACCAACCACCATATGCAGTACCGCGAACACCAGACCGATGATGGAAATCACCAATGCGGCATTTGCCTTGCTCCGCTGCTGCACCTTCGCCCTTGCAGCCAGAACAAGGCCGATCATGCTCAATACCAATCCGTCTAAAGCGAACAGGAAAGATAAAATTAGTCCGACAACAGCTATAACGAATGCTGTTGTCGCATTTTTTTGACATTTGAGATTGTTTTTGCGTTCTTGCGGACTTCGAATCCATCGATCGTAAGCATATCCATGACCTATCTTAAAAAATAGACATTCTATTAGAATGCTTACAACTATAGATAAACAAACTGTTCCTCTTACTAATAGTTGGACAGCATATTGTGCAACGGGGTTTGTATTGCAAAATACATTTATAAGTATTATAAACAGAATTAGTATTGGATATATGCTAATAACAAACCAATAATAATGCATCCACGGTTTGGGAATTTCGTCCCTACATCTACTATAGGTAAAACTTTCTTTAAAAGAACATTTTCTGAGTTTTTTCTGGCGCTGTCGCTTGGTCAAATAAAAAAGTGACATTCCGTTCAAAAATCCACGGATATCAAAAACAGCTAAAATATAAACAAGTAAAATGAGGATAATGACGTGTTTTATATATCTTGTCTGCGGAATCAATGGCGCATGATAATAGCTCCATTGCAACCACTCAGTCAAATATTTGATCATGTGTACCTACTTAACAAATGGTTTTATTGGTCTAGCTGATAAAATATACTCTTGATGTGTGTCATACGGCTCGCCTTCATGATAATAGCCTATACCGTTGCCAAAATATAGTATGCACCCTCCAATTTCTTGTCTTGCCATACTAATCGCATCGCATATATCCACTTCTTTTGGAAAATCATCAGTTTGACAGTACGAATCTAATGAAAGATAATAGGTTCTACGTGTTCCGCCTAACAAAAAAATCTGTTTCATTAACACATCTATACTCCAATGCGGAATTTTATAGATCTTTCTTTCATCCAAATACTCTCTCTTATTGATTTTAGACATGCCACCCAATCTTTTTTTGGGTGAGCTTAATTCCCAACGGAGTCTTTCCTTACTTCTCTTCTGAACAAAATTTTGAACAATTTCTCTTTCAATTTCCGCATTTATATAAATCACCCAGCTTCATATAATCGCAGTGTTATTGTTATGGACGGTTTCAACTCGTTCGGCAATTTCATCCGCCCATGTTATCATTTCATCTAAACAACGTTTTTTCTGTTCCATTTCTTGTGCAGATTCAAATTTTTCCTGTAACTTGTCATATTGAATCGCATAAGGCTCTAAACAGATTGTCACGTAGCTTACATTTCTAAAATCTTCATCTTGTGTGCGCACTTTTTCTTTTATCACAGGATTTTGGGACAATTCGGCTATAGATTATTCGAGCGAAAGGGCGTTTTCGAAGCGGATGCAACGGAAAAAAGCCTATCAAATTTTTCAGCCACGAACGATTTTTTTGGTATTCATACGTTTGAGAAATTCCTAGTGTTCCACATAAAATGTCGCGAGTTATATCATGACACAAGAAAGCGCTAACGGCTATTTCAAATTCGCAAAGAAAGAACGGTAAGTTCATGGGTTATCACCGCCTGTTGTCAATTTCTACTCCACTGCTGCTCGGTTTGATTTTACCATGCAACGTGACAAATGGCAAGCTGGCTGAAACCTGCTTTTTATTCAACTTTTTTCCGCTTTTCAATCGTGAGGCTTCCGTTTTTTGTCGTGTCGATGGGTTCGGCTGGGAGAGCGAGGCTTGTCAGCAGCAGCGCGGTCAGCAGGCTGAGCTGCAATTCTTTCGACAACTTCCCAATTTTCAGGATGTTGTTCACCGTATTCCCTCTTTTTTCGTTTTTTTCTTTTGCGTTTGCGCCACAGCAAAAAGATGCCGAGCAACAGCAAAAGCGCCAAAATCACAGCCAGCAACTTGATTTTCCAATCCAAGCCCTGCATTTTTTCCTGCGCCGTCGGCAGTTCGGCGTTGTCCGGCAGGGCAACGCGGTGACCGCGCACGAGCAGCCGATGGGTATTGATGCCGTATGGCGTGCACGTGACGAGCGTACAGTAATCCTTGCCCGCCACGATGCGCAGTTCTTCCACTTCGCGCGGCAGAACCGTCGAGATGTCGTCCACCTGATACGCGATCTTGCGATCTAAGACCGTAATGATAAAGATATCACCTTTGACCAGCTGGTCAATATCGGTAAACATCCGCGCGTCAGGCATGCCGCGATGGCCGGACAGCACACAAAACGTATTTTCGCCGCCGACCGGCAGGCTGCTGCCGGAGACATGCCCGACACCGACTTGCAGGACATTCGCGTCCATGCCGTGATAAATCGGCAGTTCCAAATCCAGCTTTTGAATGGTGATATAGCCCATGATGCCCGTGCCGGTGATATCCAGCACGGACTGATAGTCCTCCAAATTTGTGCCGATGCCGGCATGGCGTTCAAACAGACGCCGATTGTAGTCATCTGCCGCGGCGAGCATCGCTTCGCGCTCTGCTTTGCTTGTGTCCTTGATCGCTTCTTGATATGCCGCGACTGCCCGCGACATGTGCATCGAGTTCCACCAGCTGCTCACCACAGGATACAACATAACGGAGAGACCCACGAGGAAAATCACAAGTAAGAGAACCGTTGAAAAAGAACCGCCCTTTTTCTTTTGTTTTGCTTTCTTGGTCTGCTTCATGAATCGCTCCCTGATGTTGGTTAAAATTACGACTTTCTTCTTAGCCCTCTCCGTCACTGCGTGACACCTCTCCCAGAGGGAGAGGCAAGCTTGGTCTCTGCGTGAGATTGCACTCTGTCGCACAGACTTTTTCTCGTCTCCCCCTTTGGGGGAGATGTCTGCGTAAGCAGACAGAGAGGGCTTGCCAAAGAAACAAGTTCGTATCCGAGCACCCCTGATTCGTCAGAGGAAAACTCTTACTCCCTCAATCATTTGCAAAGCAAATGCCAGCTCCCTCTTTGAGGGAGCTGGATTGCTTGATGTGCAGTTTCTGCGTCCGAGAGATTACTCTGCGTCAGAACGGCGCTTTCTGACCACCAGTACGATTGCCGCGCCAGCCATCAGGATGCCGCCGATGGTGTAGAACAGCTTCGTGCCCATGCCGCCGGTAGACGGAAGGGTGGAACCCTTGTTGTTGGCAATGGTAATCGTACCGACTGCCTGCGCAACGGTTCCGACTGTATCATCTGCCCTGACAGAATCCAATCTATGGATATTAGTAGAATCATTTGCAATTTCAACCTTTACCGGTGCGGTCAGCTTATTATAGCCAGCCGGTGCTTCGGTTTCTTCCAGATAGTATGTGCCTTCCTTCAGACCCTTAACGGTGATATTACCGTTGTTGTCGGTTGTTAATTCTAATGCTTCATTCTCTGTACGAGTCCACGATTTAATAGTATTATCGTCAGTTACTTCTTTAACATAATACTTTGTATTATCTGTTTCATAATACAGCTTGAACTTTGCGCCAGCCAATTTTGTGCCATTATTTGTACCATCGACCTTTGTTACATTCAACTGAAAGGTATAGACAGTTACTTTGTCGTCCTTGGTTGTGCCAGTAGATGTGTTATTCGGGTTGTTAGAATACACCAGATTAACCGTGTTGGTGTTGCCCGCTTCACCGACTACTGCATTTTCATTCAAAGTTGCAGAATATTTGACAATAATCTTGCTGTTCTTGTCAATAGTAACAGAGTTATTGTTGTCTGTCACCTTTACTGTATCTGCCTTCAAATTTTCAAATTTTACCGTAATAGTAGTAGCATCCGTTGGTGTTTCAGTTGCTGCATTAGTAGAAGTAACAGTATATCCTGTAATTTCTACTTCTTCATTATCGTTTTTTACATAGACTTTGACATCACCATTATAAGTCAATCCCTTAGACAGTATATCATGGAATTCATACACATACGGTTCTTTATAGTCTGCGTAATTGCTCGGCAGAGTACCAGTCAATTCAAAGTTTACAACATCGCCGACCTTGGCGGTCGTTGCGTCCTTTTCAGCCTTGTTCTCTACAATCTTCTTCTCAACCGTTGGGACAGCAGATTTCGGTTTAACCGTTACCGCACCAACAACTTCCATGATGTAGTTGGTGTATGCATCTTCCTTATTAGCACCAATAGAATTGTCCTCATCCTTTACCAGATAATAACCTGCCTCCAGATTGTCAATTTTATATCCTGTCGTTACATCAGAATTTTTGGTTTCGATGGAACTTGTCTTTGTTTCGCTCAGATGAGCTGCTACAATCTTTGCGAAAGCCTTTGCTTCTTCGCCTTTGTCAGAAAAGTCCTTAATAGAAGCCGCTACGTTCTGAGCTGCATCCGCGCTGTCTGGGTCAACTGCAACACCACTTGCTGCGTTGCCCTTCTTCAAAATATTTGTGAACTTATCTCTCAGGATTGAATTTGCTGCGTTAGATTCGGTTGTTAAAGCTGTTACCAACTCGGCTGCCTTTACGCCAGAACCCCAGCCGGTGATACCGAGCGAGGTCTTATCGTCGGTTGCAGCACTAGTCGAACCGGCGAATACCTGATACGCCTCATATGTATGACCGCTGGAAGTAGTCGTAATCGTAATGGAATTACTCGTATCCTCCGCCAGCGCGCTCGTGCACAGCACGGAGACCGCCATTGCCATGGCAAGGAGCACAGCTCCCAGCCGCTTGATTGTTTTCCTCATAGTTTTTACATCCTTTCTTTTACCTAACAAATGAGAGTTTATATGAAATATAAAATATCTGCGTTCCCTTTCGGCAAACGCGCGGTATATTATATATCTGCTATTGATTTCTCCGGCGGCGCAGCCAGAGCGCGAGCGCAGAGGCGCCGCACATCAGTCCCGCGCCGAGCAGCAATGCCAGCGGATACCCGCGCCCGCCCGCAGACGGGAGCGAAACCAACGGCTCGTTCCTGACCGTCAGCGTGTACGAACAATCGTCGTTCGATTTTAGTATCCAATGCGCGGTGTCCGGATTGTCTTCAATGCGTTTGATTTCGCCGTTCTCGATTTGCAGCGTGACATGGGTATCCAGCGTTTTGTATCCCGCTGGTGCGGAGACCTCAAAGATGTACTGCTCGCCCTCCGCAATGTTGCTCAGCGTGATTTCACCGCTTTCCGTCTGCTGTATCTTCGTGGAATCGGTGCCCTCTTGAATCTTGAAGGTCGCGGGACTGCTGGTAATCAGATTGCCGTCCATGTCGACTTTTTTGATGGTCAGCTTCATCTTTGACACATTGGTGACGGTCACGCCGTTGCTCTGCTTGGATGCTTCTTCTCGTCCCTTCGGCATCGGTGTGATATCTGTCTTGCCGTTTCGGATGACCGCTTTGTAAATCGTGTCGTCCATCTCGTAGCCCGGCGGAGCTTTGGTCTCCTTGAAGTAGTACGTGCCCGCCGGAAGATTGTTGAATTGGACGGTTCCAAATTCCTGGTATGACACTTCCGGATTCATGAAGCCCTCGCCCGTTACCATCTTCGTGCACTGTTCATCACTGTACAGCGTAAATTCCGCATTGGCAAGCGCACGGCCGTGCTCGGCATCGACTTTCTCGAACGAAATGTCCGCCGATACCGGCGCGTTGCGGATAACCAGCAGTGCGTGGTTGGAATAGTGCATCTTGCCGCTGTTGTCCTTCCACGCGGCGAGTTCGTGTTTGAATTTCGATTCATCCACCGTGTTATCACTCTGAATCGGTGAATCTTCGCCCTCGTAGTATTTTGTCGCCTCCTTCGTGACCTCGTACTCCTCGTAGCCGTCGGTGTCATAGTCGCTGAGGACATTGGCATCGTACTTCGTATCGCCAATGGACAGCTCGCGCAGGGAATATTTCGCAATCTTGCCGTCTACATACAGCGGAAGGTTTTCCCACGTGTACTGCCAGTGGTTGTCCGCATTCAATTCCTTCGTATAAGCCTTTTCGGAGACATTCTCCAGCGGTCTGCCGTTGCGGCACAGCTGCACGGTGACGGGAACCTTGGACGCTTCCAAGGTTGTGGCCGTCCACTTCTTCACCGCGGTAACCGTCGTCAGCATCTTGGACGTGTTGTATAGAATCGGCGCGTCGTTTGGCGCGTTCGGATCCAGCCAAGTGCTTGTGGCATCCTTGTTGCTGCCATCCAGCGCGACGATTTTAAAGTGTACTTTGGCATCATCGGTAACGATAATGGAGATTTTTTTCGCGCCGGTGTAGCCCTCCGGAAGAATTTCTTCCAGATAGTACTTGCCTTCATACGATACATCCAAGGTATCTCCATCGATCAGCGGCGGCAGGCGCAGCTGCACATAGCCGTTCGCATCGGTCTGGACAATGTTGTCCGGAACCGGCTTCGTATAGCCGAGCTTTCCCGCCTGCTGTGTCTCGACGGAATACTGGTTGGTGTTCGGTCTGCACAGCAATTTCAATGGTGAACCGTTTTGATTGCTCAACTTGAACTGAACGTTGCCCAGTCCATGACCGGTCACTCTGTCTGCCTTGGACAGCGTCAGGATGCCCGCCTGCGCATAGATGTTGGTCAGATGTACTGTTTGGTAGTATTGTGCATCAATGTCGGCGGCATACGCATCCATCGTGACCGAAACGCCTTCGTCCGGATAGAGCTTATCGCCGTTGGTATCGTGCTCGTGATTCTCCGCGTTGTGTATGGAGTAGCGGCTGGTGGACGTAAACGCTTTTCTCAGCGCGCCGGCGCGGGAAGTTTCCTCGCTCGTTATATCCTTCGCCGTGTAGTTTTGTTCTTTGACGGTGTACTGCTCGCCCTGATATCCTTCGACAACCCACGTATACGTGTCGGTGGCTTGGTCATACGTCGTATAGCCAAGGCTTGTACTGTCACTCGAACTCGCCGCCTTGAGCGTCAGCGTTCGCGTGTCTTTTGAATCATCGCTTTTTGTGACGGTAATCGAATAGTTCTGCTTGACCTCGTCAATTGCTTCCTTGTCGCCGACAAAGGTCTTTTTAATGATAACCTTTGCGTTTTTTTCGACCAGCACGCCGTCAATGTGCCAGCCGTCCGAATTCTGATACTTCAGAACGTACCAGCGAATCGCATACTTGTCCGTGGTCAGATTCTCTTTCGGAATGATTACTTTGTTGTCCGGATTGTTCGGGTCAGATTTGTAAACCTCTTCCTTGCTGTTTCGGATTTTTCTGAAAATTTCTTCATCTGTCGGCATGCTGTCAACGGTGATCTCCGCTTCGGAATATCCGTTATCCAATGGACAGTAGATAGATTGGGTTGCTGTCTTGTCGGATGTTACGCGAAGCGGTATATTATTTGCCGCGTTGCGGAGATCTTCATCCAAATCGAATGCGGTGTTCGCGCTCGCCGCATCGGCAACATAAATACCTGCTTGATATTTATTATTCGCATCCATGAGAACATGGCCTATTACGTGATCCGTGCCGTGAATGCGGGTGGAATACACGGAGTCTTTTGTGAAATTCTCTTTGGGCTGTTGCTTTGTATTGCCGCCATAGTCCAGAATTTCACAGCCTAAGCCGACGAAAAAATTGACGGAATCCGGACGATTTTTTGCATCTAGCAGCTTCCACTTCGCCTGCAGCTGCACCTCGGCGTCCGCATTCGCATATTCCTGCAGCGTAGCGTAGTTCAGCACAGCGCCCGCCTGAATCGTTTTCTTTTCTCCTCCAACTGTGTTCACTTCCCAGCAGTCAAACGTGTAGTAGTATTGCTTGGAATATTTCGTGTGATTTACCACTGCATAGTCGTCATCCGGACGCAAAACCGTGTACGACGCATTCTTCGGTATTTCGGATGTCGTATAGGTTATAGCTCCTTTGATGCTGCATGGCTGCACGACTTCTTGGTAATTTTGATCGTTCTTTGAAAAAATATCATCCAGTGACTTCGACACATCGGTGTTATACACCACGCGCAGCTTTTGATTGGTATCTCTCGGCTCAAAGATATACTGCTGCCGGATGCCGTATGTTTGGTTCAGCGTGTAGGTTGTAGTATTATTTTTATTGCTTATTCGCGCAAAATGATTTGTGCAGTCCTTGCCGTTTGTGTCCTTTGCCACCCATTGAATGGCACTCTTTGAAAAGTTTGGCAGGGTAATAGAAACATTTTTTGCTCCAGTGTCAAAGAACGCTTTTTCTGGAAGTTCTGCACTTGTATTGACATAGGCATAGTCTTTTTTGTTCCTCGCGGATATCGAATATTTCAGACAGTTGGCTTTCAGTGCGTCTGGATTATTTTTTACCAACCCATTCTTTCCACCTGTTTCTTTCGGCGTGTAATAGATTGTCGCGCCGTTGTTTTTATTCGACGTCTGATACAACGGAATGCATTTTTCACTTCCAACTGTGAACACAGCTGTATCCGCCCAGATTTTTGAGGAATCCTTTGGCCGAATCATTTCATGCGCGAAATGGTTTTCGTTTCCAATCGTGATGGAAGAATCATATGCCGCAAAAATCTGTTTTAATTGTGTCTCGGTGATATAGTAGCGCTCGTTGTTGCCCGTACCGGTCGTTTGATCTTCCGATATCGTCAGTTTGCCGCCTGTGAATTTGTTGGCAGTGCTGTCCCACGTCCACTCATCTGCTATCGGTGTCCACTTGTCATCAATCACGACATACGCATTGATCGGCATGAGCGAAACTTTCGTTGTGAAGGTGGTCTTTTGGTTAACGGTTACGGTATAGTCTGCCTTGTTGCCATTGATATTCTCCGGTTTCACTTGGATGCCGTTGGCATACCACTCTACGCCTTCCTTGCACGGCAGGGTCATTGTGACAGATTTTCCGTTCAAAATGCATTGCTTCTCCGGCATTGCAGTGTCAGAACCAAATTTTCCCGCGTCGTCTTTCGCTGAGACGGTGTAGAAGCTGTTTTTTCCGAGAAAATCAACGCTTGGTTCATAAGCTCCATGCTTTCTTACCCAAAAATCTTTTGTTTCCGTATTGTTCGGGATATAATACACGGAACAACTTCCGTTCGCTTTGCCACCCGTTTTGCCATCCTCACTAGAAATCATCGGGATTTTATATTCACCGTCAGCTTCTATCGGCGCGATATCCGGCCACATTCTGTCAGGGTTATCACCGTCGCCATTGGAACTGTCATAGAATCCGATCGCAAAATTGTATTTCTGGGCATCCGTTGTATTCGGAGCATATTGGCTCGCATCGAATCCGTATTTTTTGTATACGGTTTCCGCCTGCGCCGACGTGATATAATAACGCGTGTAGTTTTTTCCTGTACCCCACGAAGTATCGGATTGCGTTTTCGTTGTCGTCAGCAAGCCGACCTCTACCGGCTGTTGATCAATCAGCACGAAGCAATGTACATTCAAGCCTTCCGCTTTCGACTGATCCGTGGTCAAAAGCACTTGTTCGTTAATACCTTTGACCGTGACGGTTACGGTGTTCTCATCTTTCTTTGAGATGGTAGTTACATCGCTGCCCTTTTCCGTATACCATGTGACGGTGTTTCCGTCCTTATCCTTGGAAGGCAACTCAAATGTCGTATCCTCGCCGCTCAAAATTTTCGTATCCGGAAGGGTGACAGTATCAAAGAACTTGCTCTTGTCCGCCTCATCAACGGAAATCGTATAGAACGAATTGTTCTTGAGGACATCGGAATTGTCTGTCGTCACATAACCTGTGGTGCTGTGCGGGGTGTAATAAATCGCCAGATTTTTCGTAATGTCCTTGGTGTCCTCTACAAGAGGAACGCGGAACTGGCCACTTTCTTCCGCCTGCTTTGGCATCTGGCGATTGTATAATCGCTTGTCATCACCATAAGCAAATGGAAAATAACCGTTTTTGTCTTTGCTGGTGGGGTTCCCTTCAAAGATTACATCCTCGCCAAACCCGTAGTCGCTGTATGCGGTCTTTAGCTCGGCATCTGTCACATAGTAATTGAGCGCCGGACCGGTTCTGCCCCAGACGTCCACGCGGTCGGTGTCCATATTAATGGTATAAATTTGCTTCCATGCGCCGTTCACAGCGACATAGCACGGAATCTTCTTTGTGGACGCAGCTACGCCGTTCGCGCGAAGCGTATAGTTGCGGGTCAGACCGTTTGACAAGACAGTGGTTTCTAAAGTTTTCCCTTCGTTAACATCTGTCCAAGAAAGTACCTCTGTACTCGACAGAAAGCTGCTGATATCTGTATTCGCTGTGTTCGTGTCAGAACCGTATACAATGCCTTTACTCTGTCCCTCGCGGACAATCAGGTCTTTGTATGTATCTTTCGCTGTAATCAGCCGCAGGCGATATGAGTACGTATATAAATGAATGTCTTTGTCAATTGCTGTAGACTTATCAAGCTTTGTTCGCGGGTTGTTACCGTCTACGCCGCCGTTGCCATTGCCGTCCGCGCTGTCTGCGCGCGTGTACCATACGCATTCGCTGGCATTGGCAACGGAAGTCATGGCTTTCTTGTCTTCCGTGCCCAGCTTATATACGCCGGTATTTACCAGACTTTTAGTTCCAAGCTGTAAATTAGAATTAGTCGCATTTTCTTGGAAAGCCTGTGCTAATGTCATGCCCTTTTTTACGGTAATAGACCGAGCTTTTTTATATGCATCTAAACATGCGTTCGGATTATCTTCACTTGTGCCAAGCTTCGTGCCATCCGGCAAGGCTTCTTTTCGGTCGATATATAAATCATGCAGTGTGATGGTAACCGTGTCGGTTGTATCGTCTGCTTTCGCGTCCATGCTAATGCTGTTGGAGAGCATCGACACCAGCAGACACAGCAGCAAAAAAGAGAGAGCGCGCTTTCCGTGGTTCTTTCCCGTCAAATCATGTAATCTCCCTTCCAAATACAGCAAAAAAAGCTGCTCAAAATCGCAGCTCGCCTATCAGTTGTTAAAGATTTTAACATAGTTAAACACGAATAGTAACTTTTTTTATCGTTCGGTTTTTCGTACAGGCTATCGGTTTTCTGTATAAGTCAAGGGAATGTAAGCTCATATGTGTAAAGTTAAGGCACTTTACACGGCGGTAAATAAGAGCTAATCGGCACAAATTAACCGATAAGCTCTTATTCTTTTATAATCCTTTTCTATTTTACAATTAGATCATATTTTGTAGAATAATCATCATTCTGCCTATTCACTGGAGCCATTGCAGGTATTAGGATGGTAAGCAGATTGTGCCTTAAATTTCCAAATGGAACAAAAAGAATACCACGGAAAACAAAATTCTATATTTTTTGATAATTTTCGAATTTTTGGTACTATCTTCGAAATTCTTTGGATATTTTCTACAATTTCTTTAATTTTTCTCTTGATTTTTCCACCAAACACTCTATAATAACAGGTAAAGAAAGCAGAGCGGATCAGTCGGAATGTCGGGCTCTCTGCTTATATGTGAAGGAGGTCGTTTTTATGTTAAGCTTCATTCTTTGTCTGGCTCTCCTGATTGTCGGCTATCTTACATATGGTAAAATTGTCGACAACACCTTCGGTCCGGATGACCGTGAAACTCCTGCTGTGCGCATCAACGACGGCATTGACTACGTTGTTATGCCGCAGTGGAAACTCTTTTTGGTTCAGCTGCTGAATATTGCAGGCCTTGGCCCGATCTTCGGCGCGATGCAGGGTGCTCTGTGGGGCCCTGTTGTATTCCTTTGGATCACGTTCGGCACGATTTTTGCCGGCGGTGTTCACGATTACTTCTCAGGTATGATCAGTGAGCGAAACGACGGCAGTTCCGTCGCTGAAGTGACTGGTAAGTATTTGGGTTCCGGTATGCAGAACGTTATGCGCGTATTCTCCGTTGTTCTGCTGGTTATGGTCGGCACGGTATTTGCCGTAGGTCCTGCCGGTCTGATTGTTACGCTGTGTAAAAACGGCGGTCTGTCCGGTGTCGTTACCACAACATTGTTCTGGCTGATTATCATTCTGGTTTACTACTTTATTGCAACCTTTATCTCTATTGATAAGATTATCGGTAAGATTTATCCGATTTTTGGTCTCTGCTTGATTATTATGGCAATCGGCGTAATCTTTGGTATCTTTACCAATCCGGATTATACCATTCCTGAAATTTGGAGCCATATGTACAACATGCATCCGGCCGGCACCCCGATTTGGAGCTTCATGTTCATCACGGTTGCCTGCGGTGCAATTTCCGGCTTCCATTCCACGCAGTCCCCGCTGATGGCTCGCTGCATGAAGAGTGAGAAACAGGGTCACTTTGTATTCTATGGCGCCATGGTCGCTGAAGGCATTATCGCATTGATTTGGGCTGCAGCTGGCTGTGCTCTGTACAAGGTCACCGGCGGCGTAAGCACCGGCCTTGCAGCTGCATTGGCAGAAGGTCAGTCCGCAGCAATCTATGATGTATGCTCCAAGACAATGGGCGGCGTTGGCATTGCCCTCGCAATGATCGGCGTTGTTGTATGCCCGATTACTTCCGGTGATACCGCATTCCGTTCCGCTCGTCTAACGCTGTCTGATTGGTTCCATGTTGATCAGGGTTCTTATGCAAACCGTCTGAAGCTGTGTATTCCGGTTTTGGGCGTTGGCGCAATCCTTGGTATTGGCAACGCAATCGGCGCAATTGATTACACGGTTATCTGGCGTTACTTCAGCTGGACAAACCAGACATTGGCTATGATCGTACTGTGGGCAGCTTCGATGTATCTGTTCACCGAAAAGAAGAATTTCTGGATCACAGCAGTGCCTGCTACATTCATGAGTGCTGTTTCCTGCACCTACTTCATTCTCGCACCGGAGTGCCTCGGCGGCTTGATTAACTCCAAGACGGCTGACGGCGTGACCATCTACAACACAGCTGTTGCTTACCCAATCGGTATCATCTTCGCAGCTGTACTGCTGATTATCTTCCTGCGTGCAACAAAGAAGCACTCTGCGAAAGCATCTCAAGCATAACCGCATGATCTGCGTTTTTCAGCCAGCTGCTGCATAGTCAGCGGCTGGCTGTTTTCTCTTATTCCACATACAAGCGAGGTTGTTATTATGATCTTCAAGCCTTCTCCACTGAGCAGAATTACCGTGGATGATCAGGAACTGGTGCCGGACAAAAAGTCCTGCCGGAAAATTGGTCCGTGCGGTGTCGGCAAAAAAGCACTGTATCTCAATAGTTTTTTCATTGATCGAAAATACTATGTTCCCTTTCAGGCAATCCAGCGCGTATTTAAACGCGTTGCCATGAGTCAAGGCGGCTTTTCCGGAAAAGGCATGTTTGCCAGCATGGCATATCTTGTTGTTGAATTTGATCACGGCAAACAAAAGCAGTGTAATTTCAAGCACGAGAGCGAAGTGGATGATTTGTTGGCCTTGCTTGCACGGGAACAGCCGCAAATCAAGAGAGTCAGTGCGCAGGCAGAACAGCGGCTCGCTGCGCGCGAAGCACAGCTTGCTGAAGAAGAGCGCTCGCGTCCGACGTTATCCGCTGCCGCTCAACAGGAAGTTGACGAATTACAGCGCGCCATTGACTATCTGGAACAAAAGCCGGAGCTGAGCGATCAGCTGAGCAAATCCGCAAAACGCAAGCGCGCCTATCAGTGCACCAGCCCAAGTTATCGCTGGGCAGCGATGGCAATTACCATTTTGGGACTCGCTGCGCTGGTATACGGCATTTTTTCCTTCCTGCATCACGGCACGTTTGCCATTTACTTTACACTGTTTGGTTTGGCTGCTATTTTTACTTTTGCAGGCTTCAGTGTACTCCCCACTGCAAAAAACAACAAAAAGTCCGTCTTGCAGTACGATGAACAGGCGCAGCAGCATATGAAAACGTATTTGAGCAAGTATCCCGCCTTCCCTGTTCCGGTTCGATATGCGCACCCGATTGTATTAAAGCGGATGCAGCGCGTTATCATCCAAGGCCGCGCACAGACAGCGCAACAAGCGTTGGAAATCGTCAAAGCCGACCTCAAGGCACTCAACGCCGATGTGCAGGTATCGCAGGAGGAGCATGACGAAGTGGTTGCCATTAAGCCGATGTTCCTGAACGCCGCGTATGAATAACGAAAAATCCAGCTTTTACAGAGCGTGTCTGTAAAAGCTGGATTTATTTTAAGCGGTCTTTTCTTTGTTTTGCTTTTTGTTTTAAGCTCTTTGGTGCTGTCATTAGGCTAATGCATGCATCATCATAAACCGAGCGCAATTGCTGCCGCATATCGCCATTTGCGTTGACAAAATCTTCTGCTTTATCAGCCAAATCAAACCAAACGCTGCAATTGTCATTTAAATCCAAAAGATCATTTCTTCCAATTTCGGTATTCCAATCATGTACGTCCCCTATTTTTTGAATAAAAAAGCGCAAAATATGTAATGCACTTTCTAACTGCTTCTTTTCAACAGCACTCTCAAAATCCAGAACATAGATTTCTACGGGAACAAAAAACATGCTTTTTTTGACAAACGAATGGTCTTTATCCGCCATTTGAAAGAACTGCATTACAAATTGAATTTCCGTTTCCGCTGATTGAGAAAATTCTTCTCCCCTCTGACTATAACGCCAACGATAATATTGATACGCCGCGTTCTGCACACGAAGCACTTGTTTCTTAAATTCCTTGCTGTTTGTGCTGTTATCCAGCTGTAGCTGTTCCAATTGCTTTTTAGCAGAGGTATATTCTAACCAAAAATCCCGTTTTGTTGTATCAGATGCAGAAGATCCGGATAAAGCCAGCGGACCATTGAGAAACAATACAAAAATGAGATATGCAACACTGATATTTTCTAGTACCGTCCAAACGTGTACCGTATGATTCCAGCATAGAAAAAAGATGCACGCTGCGGCAAAGAGCATCTGGCTGAATCGCAATGTATAATAACTAATTTTTGTCAAAAAAACCGATTCAAACCATGCTGATTTGATAAAGACCATGTTTGCCTTGCGAAAAAGTGACATATTATCCAGCATTTTTCTCCGCTCTATGATGTCGTAGCGGTTGGTAAAATCAACCCAAAGGCAAGCCGAACAAATAATCATACAAAAAATCAGCTCAACCAAACACCGTCCGAATAATTCTAATCCATTCAAAAGTTAGTTTCATCCTGTTCTTTCCACTCATAATACGTTTCGGTTAGTTGTGACATTCCCAAATCTATTAGATACTGATAAACCTTTTTCTCTCCTAATTTTCGAGCTTCTCGCTCATTTTTTCGATGTTCAATCTCTGTATCTCCTTGCCGAGTATTATTGAGCCACTGATAATAATGTGTCAATTCATGTGCAATGGTACATAATATTGCAAAAATCGTATCCTCTAGACCATATTTTTGACATTGCTTTTGAAAATCACCAACAGCACCGGTTGCGATAGTAATATGTGGTTCTTCTAAACGGTTATACGGTTTACTGCATTTCCCGCTGACTTGTTCTCCGGACATAGCACGCACTGTGTCAGAGGCCTTGAAATATATCGTAACACGAATTGGAAATTCATAATAATCCCTCGCCCATTCGCAAAACATATAACACGGCCATTTTATTTCGGGTGGAATTTGGGTGTCGAATCTTGTATGCAATCCCGTGCGCACTTTTTTATCACTGTAAAAAACTTTCCAGTTTTCAGATTTCCAAATATCCATATGATATTCTCCCTATTTACTCACAATAATGTCCACTCGGCAACTCTTTTTTTGTCGGAATATTCACGCGAAGCAATGCAATATCCTCTCGAATATTTTGTATCGACTGAGCCAAGTATTCGCTCATATTATCTGCTTTAAATTGTTCTAAATCATAAAGAATATCTTCAATATAATTCAAGTTTTCCAAAAGATTTGGAATGGTTGTTTCAGGAAAACCTGTTTCTGCACGGCAGGACTCATAGATGGAGATAATGTTCAATAAATAATTATCGGGTACATACAATAATCCGTTATCATGTTTATTCTCCCGTTTGGCTTCTCGATATGCATGCATGTATTTGTCAGGAAACATCCAAAAAATCAAAGCATCACTATCTTTGAAATATAGATTTTTCTTCTGATACTCACCGCGAATCCATACCAGCTCATAATATACCCAGTCCAACTGATTTGTAGAAATCGGATATTGAAAAATCAGTCTGGCATGATTACAGTCTATCATACGCTGCAAATTGTCATACATTTTATCAAGCAATCGTCCCGTTTGCTGACCACGGTTCCAATCCTGCTTTTGATTTTTGTATTTTTTCTGACTTGATTCGATAATATATTCATTATATTCGGATTTGCTTGCGCCGGGATCTGTAAGCAATGCGAAAGCAGTAAGAACTGTGACAATTGATTGAGCAAGCATACATGTAAAAATATTCTGCCTGAATAACGTACCACATATCCCGTTCAATATACTCAATCCGAAAGAAATTTGGCATCCAATATATAGCCACTTCCAGTCGCCGGCGTATTTTTTAACATATGTCATAAATAACATATCCCATGAATATCTATGAGATTTTTTCACTCTGTTTGCTCTTTCAATATTAGTTCCGGCTTGTACTATATAAAACAAGATTATTCTACTACAAACACTTGAAATGACGCATAAAAAAATCAATAGACAAATACGGCCCATATAATCACCACTTTTGTTATCCTATCTAACAGCTTCATTATACGGTTTTCTTCGCATCCTGTCAAAATATTTCTGTGAGCATGCGGTTTCTACTGCACTCCGTTGTTCTTTCGTTTTTGTTTTGGTGAGGGCAATTCATCGTACATTGCCTCAAACAGCTTTGCAAGAAACGCTTTGCTGTCGACTTCATCCACCAGAAGCATTTCTTTTGCTCCCTCATACGGAAGAACACAGATTGCCTCGGGCATAAGTTCCAAAGCGGATCTTATTTTCTTTACAAGCAGCCGGTCATCATAGATCCCGCCGACAATTTTACCGCGATAATAGAGGATAAATTCCCCCATCATCGACCGGTAAGAAACCGCGTTCAAGTCGGATAACTGTTCTAAAATGAAACGAAGATATTCTTTACTGGATGCCATAATTCCTCCTGTTTAACATAGCTGTCCCGGCAGCTTCTGCTTTTCTTTTGCCGGAAAAGTGGCTTCAAACTGTTCAACCCCCTCTGGGTTTCTCTCACAGACAAAATACCCATCAGGGTCTTTGTAAGTGCCGGAGATACCGTCCAAAAATCCGGGTTTCAGTTCTTTGATAAGAAAATAATCCGCCTCCGGGTCGTTGACATAGCGCACGCCCTTGTTTTTTGCCGAAACAAAGCCAGACTTGCCGTAAAAGTCAATATTGCCGATAATGGCAAGTGCCCCTGCACCTATTTCCTTAGCTTTTTCCATGGAATAGTCGAGCAGCTGCTTTCCATAGCCTTGCCGTTTGTATGCGGGTGCGATGCCAATGGGACCGAAGGTCATGATCGGTAAGGTTCGCCCATCGTCACAATCGATCTCCGACCGCACATAGATAACCTGCCCGATCAGCGCACCATTCAGTTCCATCACGAAGTCCAGCTCCGGCACAAATGCCGGATCATCTCGATAACAGTGCAGTACATAGTGATCCATACAGCCAGGCCGATAAACATTCCAGAATGACTCACGGGTTAGATTTTCGACGACTCTGTAATCGTCTTTCGTTTCCAGACGAATGATACGATTCTTTTCTGACATAACTTTTCTCCTTCTCTCTTATCAGAGAATGACCCGCGCGATTTCCATCGTCACGATTTTCAGCACTGCGCCACTCGACATCACATAGAACCATATCTCGCGCATTTTTTGCGTTCCTGCAATCGGCGTAGCAATGGCGGCAACAATAATCAACAGTGCGCCGACACAGCCAACAATGGTGGGCACGCTGACGAGCGGGAACAGCCCCGGTGCGCAGCTGCCGTCAATGGCGTGTTGAATGGTCTTGTCCAGCCCGTCCCGCGCCGCTGCAAAGCAGCACACTACAAGTCCAAACACCAGCAGAACCGTGCTCCTGCGCCCCCAATATTGAATGCTCGTGCGGTTGAGAACCGACCAGCCGATAAAACCCAGCAGGGCAAGGAGCATCAAAGTTGTCACCGTAGTTATCGCATTTCCAAAATAGAGTTTCATTTTCCCTGCACCTCTCAATACTGAATGATGATCGTTCTGCACGCATCACAGCAGCAGGCTTTCACGCTGGTGCGGCCGCCAACCTTCAATCCGGTGAGTTTTACAAAGCCATCTACGTTTTTTGCATTTTCCAATGCACTCGGCACTTCGCTTGCAAAGCTGAACGCGCCATCCTTGCTGCTGAACAGGTAGCCTTTTCTCATTTCTTTCCCGCATTTCGGACACATCATCATTATTTCCTCCTAATCTTTCATGTTGTTCTTTTCCTGTTTCTGTAATCAGATTCAACCTTGGTAATAAAGCGATCAATATGTGTCGCCAGCAGAGAAGAAACAGATTCTTTTTCCTCTGCACCGTCGTAGACACTGTATAAAAGATACATTGGCCCATAGAATTCCAACGCCAGCTGCATAGCGTCCTCATCAGAATCTGTCAGCTTACAGAAGATTGCCGCCATGTACTCCAAAGGGCCGCCCGCCAGATAATCGCGGTGAAGCTGCGCGAGCTTTGGATCACGGTATTGCTCCAGCGTCAGCATTTTACGGAAATTGGAAGAAAACGGTTCCTTTGTCCAATGGTCAAACTGGGCAAGACTGTATGTGCGGATTTTCTGAATTGGTGTATGCAGATATGCTTCCGCAAAGCCGTCTGGTTCCGTTTCCGGCATTTCATAGACTTCCGCGCGCTCATAGTCCATCTTGTTCATCCGCTCCACGATCTTATCTAAGATTTCTTGTTTGCCGGCATAGTGCTTATATAAGGCGGCTTTCGTAAATCCCAACCGCCCTGCAATATCATTCATAGACGTCCCCAGATAGCCGTTCTGCGCAAACAGCTCCAGCGCTATTCTCAAAATTCGTTCCTTTGTACCCTCTGCCATAATTATCTCCTTTATTAAAGTAACCACTTGGTAACTACATTATAGTTACCAAGTGGTTACTTGTCAAGAGCTAATGTAAAAAATGTACTTGCGAGTCTTTATTCTCTCTCAGAACATTCATTAACTGTCATTTTGCATCTTCGTTTTAGGGAGACATTCATTTTGTTTTTCTTCGCGTCCTGTCAAAATATTTCTGCGGGCATAAAAATTCCTCGGTTGAGAATGCCGAGGAATTTTTTGTGCTTTTTACTTATCCTGATGCTCAGACAGAATCTTAACTGCCTGCTCATCCTGCGAATCACAGCATACCTCTGTGACATCTTCCAGCAAAACAACAGAATCACCGTCTGGACTGCCATCATCGGTTAACTGATGGATAAAAACCGCATTATCGTCTAGTGCAGTGACGATACCTGTTACATCATAATTATCGCTTTCGCGCAGTTCGATAGATACAACCTTTTGTGTTTCCTGTGCAAATCGAAAGATGGAAGGAATGATTTCTTCCTCATCTTGCACTTTGATCGTTGGATGCTGCTGTCCTCGTAAAGAGTAGAGCTTTTGCGCTCTTTTTGCGTGTGTCGATTCTATCTCACAGCGATATAATGCATCACGCTTTAATACCATGAATCCATCATAATTGCCATAGCAATCGATTTCGCTTAACAGCAAAAACTCATCGGAACATGCAAGAATATAACCGGTCATAAAACGCCCTGTATCTTCTGAACGGTAAATACTAACCAGCTTTCTTTTCTTCTTTGCTTTTTCTATCAGTTCATCCAACATGACAACCCCTCTTTCGTAAGCCCTTGTGAATTTGTACAAGTTTAGTATAGCTTTTAAAAAGAAAGTTGTCAATCGTAAATTTGGTTTATCTTCTTCCCAATCGTTCCTTAAAGTCAGAGTACCCGAAGTCGGTCAGCTGTTCACACGTGCCGTCTGCCTTTCGCAGATAAATGTTGGGAAGCGGCATTCCATTGAACGTATTGTTTTTGCAGGTCGTATAAATTGCCATGTCTCCGAATGCCAGCAAATCCCCTGTTTTCAATGGGTGCTGGAAGCTATATTCGCCAACAACATCTCCCGAAAGGCAGGTCGGGCCGCCGAGGCGAACGGTGTAAGGCAATTCTTCCGGTTCACCTGCGTGCAGCAGCGGCGGGCGATATGGCATTTCCAGCACGTCCGGCATGTGACACGCCGCGCTGGCATCTAAAATTGCAATCTGGGTTTCTCCATTTTGCATCGTATCCAAAACGTGCGTCAGCAAATATCCGGCATTTAACGCCCATGCTTCTCCGGGCTCCAGATAAACCGTCACATCCCACTGCTTCTGCGCATATCGGATGCATCGTTCCAGACGTTCTATGTCGTATTCTGATTTTGTGATATGATGACCGCCGCCGAAATTCACCCACTTCATGCGCGGCAGAATGTCTCCGAAGGTTTTTTCAACCGCTGTCAATGTTGTTTCCAAATCATCGGAATTCTGTTCACACAGCGTGTGAAAATGCAGGCCATCTAGCAAGTCCAGTAGCGCAGGGCATTGGCTTACCGCAATGTCAAACTGCGCACGCGTTGTGCCCATGCGGCTGCCCGGAGCACACGGATCGTAAATAGCATGTCCCTCTTGCGTGGAATATTCCGGATTGATGCGCAAACCGATGCTTTTTCCTGCTCGCTTTGCCATTTCTCCAAACCGCTTCAATTGGGAAGGAGAATTAAACACAATGTGATCGGCATATGTCAATAGCTCTGCGAATTCATCCTCACGGTATCCGGCACAGAATACATGCACTTCTTTGTTCGGCATTTCTTCTGCACCCAATCGCGCTTCATATAATCCGCTCGCCTCTGTTCCCGCAAGATACGGTTCGAACAACGGATAGCAATCGTAATTACTAAACGCCTTCTGTGCCAATAATACGCGGCATCCGGTGCGCTGTGCCAGCTCTCCCAATATTTGCGCATTGTGTATCAGGGCTGATTCATCCAGCACATAGCACGGTGTCGGCAGAGCGCGAAGCTCTACCGGTATTGTGCCGTCAATTGGCGCGAATGGTGCGCGAAGATCTCTGGTTTCCTGCATCAGTCTACCAATGCCGGTGTATGGCTTTCGCTGCGCGGCAGACCGTACTGATCCAGTGCATCGAGGAACGGATCCGGATCAAATTCTTCTACTGTGTAAACGCCCGGCTTCTCCCACTTGCCGGTCAGCATCATCAGTGCGCCGCACATAGCCGGAACACCGGTGGTGTAGCTGATGGCCTGACTGCCAACTTCCTGATAGCAGGACTGATGGTCACAAATATTGTAGATGTAATAGGTCTTTTCTTTGCCGTCCTTGGTGCCGGTAAAGATACAGCCGATATTGGTCTTGCCCTTGGTGCGTGGACCGAGACTTGCCGGATCCGGAAGCAGTGCCTTGAGGAACTGAATCGGAACAATTTCCTGACCGTTGAAGAAAATCGGCGTGGTGGATAGCATACCGACATCCTCCAAGCAGCGCATGTGATCCAGATAGCTCTGACCGAATGTCATAAAGAAGCGAATGCGCTTGACGCCCGGAATGGTCTTTGCCAGCGACTCAATTTCTTCGTGATGCAGCAAATACATGTCCTTGTCACCGACCTGATCGAAGGTGTATTCCCGCTTGATGCTCATTGCCGGAATCTCAACCCAGTGGCCGTTCTCCCAGTAGCTGCCCGGTGCGCTGACTTCGCGCAGATTGATTTCCGGATTGAAGTTGGTTGCAAAAGCGTAGCCGTGATCGCCGCCGTTACAGTCGAGAATATCAATAGTGTCAATCTGGTCAAATTCGTGCTTTGCAGCGTATGCGCAATACGCCTGCGTCACGCCTGGATCAAAGCCGCAGCCGAGCAATGCAGTCAAGCCGGCATCCTCAAATTTCTTTCGATATGCCCACTGCCAAGAGTAATCAAAGTATGCCGAAAATCCTTCTTCTTCACAGCGCTTTTCATAAATTGCACGCCATTCCGGATCATCGGTGTCCTCCGGCTCATAGTTTGCCGTGTCCATATAGTTGACGCCGCAAGCCAAGCAAGCATCCATAATGGTCAAATCCTGATACGGCAGTGCAATATTCATAACCAAGTCCGGCTTGTACGCACGAATCAGATCAATGACCTGCTGTACATCATCTGCGTCAACCTGTGCGGTTGTCACGATGGTCTTGGTCTTGCCTGCCAATTTCTCTGCCAGTGCATCACACTTGGACTTGGTACGGCTGGCAATGCACAGCTCGGTAAATACATCGCTGACCTGACAGCACTTCTGGATTGCAACACTGGCTACGCCGCCGCAGCCGATTACGAGAACTCTACTCATATCATGTACTCCTTTTTTTAATCTCTATGTTTATACGTGCAGGGCTAACAGCAGTTCTCGAAGAACTTTGCAGGCTGTCGCCGTGGATACACCACTGGTGTCCAGCATTGGTGCCAACTCGTTGACATCCGCCGCAACAATGTTTGCTTGTGTGATGGTTCGAATGGCATCTAACAGCTGTAAAAAGCTCACGCCGCCAGCTTCCGGCGTTCCGGTTCCCGGAAATGCCGAAGGGTCTAAGCAGTCCAAGTCAATCGTTAAGTAAACAGGTACCTGCGTGCGCGTGAGCTGCTCTGTCAACTCCGCTAAGCCGTCAAAGGAAAACGGATGCATGTCCGTGTGCTGCGCTGCAAAACGGAATTCTGCGCGTTCGCCGCTGCGAATGCAAAATTGATGAATGTGTCCATCGCCAATCAAATCATGACAGCGGCGCAGGACACAGGCATGGCTGAGCTGTGCGCCGAGATAGTCATCGCGCAGGTCTGCATGAGCATCGAAATGTACGATGTGAAGCTCCGGATATTTCTCCAAAACGGCTCGGACAGCGCCCAATGTGACCAGATGTTCGCCGCCTAACAGCAGCGGAAACTTTCCGTCTGATACAATTTCCCGTGCACGCGCTTCAATATCAACCAGTGCCATTTCACTGCTGCCGAAGCACAGCTCCAAATCTCCGCTGTCAAATACGGCAAGATCTTCCAGATCTTTATCCTGATAAGGGCTGTATGTCTCCAAGCCAAAGCTTTCGTGCCGCATAGCAGCCGGTCCGAATCGTGCGCCGGGTCGAAAGCTCGTGGTAGAATCAAACGGCGCGCCGAATAAAACAATTTTTGCGTCTTGATAGCTGCTTTCGCAGCCGATAAAATTTTCTACATTGCGCTGCATCGCTTACTCCTCCACTTCTTCCAGCATTTCTTCCAGAAAAGCCGGAAGATAAAACGCACCCTTGTGCAGTCTGGTCGTATAATAGCGGGTGCGCATATTCAGTGCGTTCCATGACTCTGCATCCAAATCATCCACAGGATGATACTTTTTGCTGGCAAAGCCAAACAGCCAGTATCCGGCGGCAAACGTCGGAATGTGCGCCTGATATACACGGCTGATCGGGAAAGTGCTTGCAATGCGCTTGTGGCTGCGCTGCATGGCATGGGCATCCTCCGCATAGAACGGGCTTCCCTGCTGATTGACCATAATTCCATCTTTTTTCAAAGCATTGTAGCAGTTTCCGTAAAATTCGCGGGTAAACAATCCCTCAGACGGGCCAAACGGGTCGGAGGAATCTACAATAATCAAATCGTATCTTTCTTCACAACGACGAATGAACTTCAGAGCATTGCCAAAATGGATGTGCACGCGGCGGTCATCCATACGGCAGGCGTTCTCCGGCAGATACGCGCGGCAGGCCTCGACAACTGCCGGATCCATTTCCACCAGATCAATGTGCTTGACGCGGTCATACCGCGTCAGCTCTCGTACAACGCCGCCGTCTCCGGCGCCGATGACCAAGATATCCTTTGCCTCTTGATGAACGGCCATCGGCACATGGGTGATCATTTCATCATAGATAAACTCATCGCGTTCTGTCAGCATGACATTGCCGTCCAGCGTCAGAACACGGCCAAATTCCGGTGTTTCAAAGATATCAATGCGCTGATATTCGCTCTGCTTAGAGTATAGCTGACGATTGACACGGATGCTGTGCTTCACATCCGGTGTATGAAATTCGGAAAACCACATTTCCATTTTGTTACCCCTCCTTACGCAAGAACATTCAAATACTGAATATCCGGATCTTCCGGTCCGGTCACATTGCATCCCTTTGTTTTGGCATATTCGATATAATCCAAAATTTCCGGCGTGATACGTTCGCCCGGTGCAACAATCGGAATGCCTGGCGGATAGCACATGACAAACTCACTGCACACGCGGCCTTCCGTTTCGCGCAGCGGCAGACTGCATTTTTCTGCATAGAACGCCTCCTGCGGACTGGTCACAACCTGCGGATCAATGTATTCCTGACTGAGCAAGCCGGTGCCATCTGTCTGGAAGCGACGGCGGATTTCTGCCAAAGCACTGACCAGACGCTCCACTTCCTGTGCGCGGTCACCGATAGACAGATACGCCAGAATATTGCCAATGTCACCAAATTCAATTTGGATATCATATTCATCGCGCAAAATATCGTATACTTCAATGCCGGCAAGACCGATATCCAGCGTATGAACACTGAGCTTTGTCGTATCAAAGTCAAAAATCGAATTTCCGTTGACAAGCTCCTTGCCGAACGCATAATATCCGCCAATGGCATTGATTTCTTCCCGTGCGTATTCTGCCATATCTGCAACCTGATGAAAAACTTTTCTGCCGCGCAGAGCAAGATTCCGGCGGGAAATATCCAAGCTGGACATGAGCAGATAACTGCCGGAGGTCGTCTGCGTCAGGTTAATAATCTGGCGCACATATCCCGCATGTACATTGGGGCCGATCAGAAGCAGGCTGGACTGTGTCAAACTGCCGCCGCTCTTGTGCATGGAAACCGATGCCATATCTGCACCCGCCGCCATCGCAGAGACCGGCAGACCGCCGCCAAAATAGAAATGCGTGCCGTGTGCTTCGTCTGCCAGACAGAGCATACCGGCTTCATGTGCCATTTTCACAATCGCACGCAAATCGCTGCAAATGCCGTAATATGTCGGATTGTTCACCAAAACAGCCACAGCATTCGGGTGCTCCGCAATCGCCTTTGCGACCTGTTCGCGGCGCATGCCGAGGGAAATGCCCAATCGCTGATCCACTTCCGGATTGACATAAACGGGAATTGCACCGCACAGAACCATCGCGTTGAGCACACTGCGATGCACATTTCGCGGCAGAATAATCTCATCGCCGCGCTTGCAGGCAGTCAAAATCATGCTTTGCACGGAGCTGGTCGTTCCGCCGACCATCAAGAACGCATGCGCCGCGCCAAAGGCATCCGCCGCCAGCTCTTCCGCTTCTCGAATGACGGAGACCGGATGGCACAGATTGTCCAGCGGCTTCATGCTGTTGACATCCACGCCGACGCACTGTTGTCCCAAAAATTCCGTCAATTCCGGATTGCCGCGGCCGCGTTTGTGGCCTGGCACATCAAAGGGAACCACGCGCATCTGGCGAAAATTTTCCAGTGCTTCATGGATTGGCGCACGGCTTTGGTCGCGCGTAAAATGATTTCCGTTCATATTTCCTCCGTTCTGGCTCCGACAGCAACAAAAAAACGCAGGTTTGCACAATTTGCAAACCTGCGTGTCATTCCGATTTTCTTGCTGTCAAAAGCGCTTCGGCACACTGCCGCCGCGGCAAGGAAAAGCGAATATAGATGTCTTTTGAGAGTCTATATAGCAATTATTACTTTTACTACTCTTATTGACCGTTTCACAAGTCTGCGCTTTCTGCGCAATTCTGGTTATAAAGGAACCAACTTATAAAATTTGAGCTTCTAACTCAATCAATAAGGCAACCAAAGTTACCAATTCGGCAGTGAACCCGGCTGTCCGTATGGCCTTAACTCCCGGTTGGAGTGGTTCAAAAACAATTGCTTTGAAAAGACTCGTAAACCATATTTTGCCTTTCAAAACTATAATTATGGTATCACAAGGTAGTATTCGTTGTCAAGAAATTTTTCAATCATTTTACAAACGCGGGTATCCGCCGCCGTATTTTGCATTCCTGCGCTGCCATACGAACAGGAGAACGCAGAGTGCAAGCTGTATCCCAATATGAATCACCCAATAGTCAAGCAAAAATCCATCTATCATGCGATTGGGACGAAACAGCAGCGGAACAACGCTCTCCGCCAAAGGCATAGAAACGCCGATATATGCCAGTCCAATGCCCATATTGACGGTCGGAGAACCAAATACATACAGCGCAGCCGCAAAAAGCGTTCCCACACACGCAAGCTGAAAAATCAAAATTCCAACAATGTAATGAAAATGCGGCAATGCCAGATAGGTCCAGATATAGAGCGGAACATAGACAAGCTGCTGTATGCCCATCAACAGCAAGGACGCCGAAGAAACCGGATGCCGATATGCCTGCATACTTTCTTTTGTACCGGATTGATAGACCGGCAGGAAAAATTGAAACAGCGACCACAGCAGCAGCAACGGCAAAAACAGCTGATCGGTTTTAAAAATTTCTCTGGAGGCCGACATCTCTCCCCATGTTTGCAAACGATGTATCTGATACGGCAGCAAAAACAGATATACCAGTGCTGCAGAGATTCCCTGCCGTGCCAGTATCTGTCTCTTTGGATAGAAAATCAAAGAAAGTGTGCGTTTCATAGAACTCACTCCTTTGCAAGAAGATACAAATACCCATCTTCCAGTTGCGGAATGATTGGTTGCGCCGTGACATCTTCCGGCAGAGTATCCGTCAGCGAAAGAACTTTCAACCAGCGTGTTCCATCTGCATCTTCTATGTGACCGATTTGCTTAAACGCCCGAAAATGTTTGCTGTAATCCTGCTCAGACAGCTTCCATACATGCTGCTGCGCAAACTGCGTCAATTGTTCCACTTCTCCGGAATAAATCACCTTTCCCTTGTCCAGAACAATGGTTTGCAGGCAGGTTGACGCAATATCTTCCGCGATATGGCTGGAAATCATCATGGGGCAAGTGCCGCGCAGCTGCAGCAGCACATCTTTTAACCGCGCCCGTTCTTCGATGTCCAAACCGACTGTCGGTTCATCCAGCAAAATCAAATCTGGTTTGCCCAAGATAGCCTGTGCGATACCCAGCCGCCGCACCATACCACCGGACAATTTGCCGCACTTTTTATCCTTTTCGTCGGTCAAATTGGTAAGCTCCAAGGCGCGGTCAACCTCTTGTTCCCACTGGATTTCATCATGCTTGCGCTGCTTGAGCTTAGCGAAATACAGCAGCTGCTCACGAGCAGTTAAGGAACGAAAAGCACCGAATTTCTGCGGCAGATACCCGATAGAGAGAGATTTTTTTCCGTCATCTGCGGTCATGGTACCGCCGTTGGACGAAATCAGCTGTGTCATGATACGAAACAGCGTCGTTTTTCCGGCACCATTCGGGCCGAGCAGGCCGTATGTCGAGCAATCCAGTGAAAAGGATACCTGATCCAAAACGGTCGTTTTTCCGTATTTCTTTGTTATTCCATCAATTCGCACCATACTTTTGGTTCATCTTCTTTATAAATGCATCGTCGTTGCTCTCGTCATGGTCAGAAAATGCGTATTTTGCCAAATCCTTTACCAATTCAGGCCCACGATTTACTTCATGCGCCGCATAAATGAGGGAAATTATTTTTGATTCTACTGGAGAGTACTCAAAATTATCAGCATCTGATGGATCACCATAGACCGCATACCACATTTCCCATGTATCTTCTGGAGTTGCTTGAAACGTAAAATTCAAACCTAGAACTGTAGAAAGGGGACATCTTCCTGTTTTCTTTAACAGTATATTAGCTGTTAAATTATTGAACAACAGTTCCATGTCATCACCGTATAAAATGTAGTCCGAAAAAATAGCAACGTGATTATTTTGCGTTGTGCGACTAATATCATACGATGTCATAATAAATTTCTTATTTGTAAAGAATGATTTGTCGATTCCATACACATCAAATGCCTTACACGTATTTTGATAAGCCTTTTGACAATATGTCAAATAGTTTTTATCAGACGCCAAAGCATTATCAAATAATATACTGTTAACGAAAAGTGAATCATCACTTTTTTTAATATATCCACCAATCAATGTGATGCTATCGCTGGTTCCACGATACATGTTTTCGTCAATCTGTTCCAGATTTGTCACATAAGTAAACGGTGCATCGACTTGCAGTTGAATATTTGCCTGTTCAATGCGATTGTAGGTGTTATATCCATATGTCACTGTTGTCGTTGCCGGACTATTTTTCAGCCAAATGGTATGTTCTCCTGCCATCGGATACCACGGCAACCACCCGGGCAGCATCGCACCATCTCGATTGCTGTAGTAAATATCGTGATAGCCTGCGTATTCCATAGAAATAGCAAGCTGCGTGACCGGCTGTGCAGTGTGAATGGTAATATAATCTCCGTCTACAGACCAATCCAGCGGTGTGCCATCTGCACATTGCAAATTTTTGACTGTATATCCACGATATAAGGTTAAAACAAACGTATCCATCTGTTTTTGCGCTTGCAGCTGTATCATGCCGGAAACCTGTAATTGCCGATTGCAGGTCACTTGCAGCTGATAGTCCGTAATCGTATACGGAAGTTGACTAAAATCAGAAATCTGTTCGACATTTATATCAGATTCTTTTACTCCATATGTATTTTGGTCTAAAAAAAACCTACCATTTATATGATAGGTGCTTGCAGGTAAGCTGGTATAGACCAAAAACAGAACACTGACTGCCAGCGATATGACGGATATTGCTTTCTTCTTTTTATGGGTATTCCAGAACAGCAATCCGAGAAACAAAAAAATCCAGAAAAACTGCGAGGCAAATCGCGTCCATTCGGTCTGTAATCCAATTTGAGTATTCCATTCCCAGGAAGAACTTTCATAGAAAAAGCCGAATATGTGTCGAACGGCATAGAGAATCCGCTCTACGATACTGTTGGGCTTGTCTCCATTGACAAGAATTTCTGACAGAGGGCTAACCAAAACCAAAAAAATAATCAGACCGGTAACGCCTCGAATCTGGTTGTTCCAGCAAGCAAAAAAACTTGCAGCCAATAAGCACACAAGAAGAGGCAGGAAAATATTGCAGATATACATGGTGAACAGTGCCGGAAATAGGTCGGCAAAGTGCTCCATTGTCCGAAATGCAAACCAGTATAAATCCAGCATCAATAGCTGTAAAACAACTGCACCGGCAATAAAATATTTGACGCAAAACCGCTGATAATATTTTCCACCCTTATATGCTGCAATGGTCTCATCGACATCTCGTGTATGTGAATCCGCCAAACACAAATATGCAAAGATTGTCAGTGCAATGCAAATGTACACCCAGTATTTACAGAGCAAAAAGATAGCATACATAGATGCATATGTACTAACTCCATATTCTATAGCGAGGAAAATACACACTTGTGAGACAATCAATGACAAAAGAGAGCCTACAGCGAACAGAATAAAAAATGGCTTGCGGAATACTTCTTTCATTTGAATCTGATGCATAGAATCCCTCTCTTTCAAAATAATCACCAAAAAAACAGCCGAGGTATTATTTGCTTTTGTCTATTTTATAGCAACATGTTTTGCTTTTATTTGTCAATAACTATTTCCCATTTTATGCACTTGACATTTTTTATCTGATGCGATATGGTATACATACAGATTACGGACCGCAAGGGATAACGACTGTACATGATTTTTCATGCTGTCGTTATCCTTTTTTCGTTTTGGAGGCATTCTATGTATTTGATGATTGATAACTATGATTCGTTTGTCTATAATCTCAAAGCCTATTTTGAAGAACTGGGCAGAGATGTTCGTGTCAAACGCTGCGATGAGCTGACCCTTGCCGATATCGAGCACATGGAGCTGGAAGGAATCATTCTCTCCCCAGGGCCAAAACGCCCGCAGAATGCCGCGCTGTGTATGCAAGTCGTTCAGAGATTTGGCGGGAAAATTCCGATTCTCGGTGTGTGTCTGGGGCATCAGGTGCTTGGCATCTGCGCGGGTGCCCATGTAGAGAAAGGCGCTGTTCCCATGCACGGGCAAGTGACCAAATTATATCATCACGGCACAGGATTATTCGCCGGTCTTCCCTCCTGTTTTGATGTCACGCGCTATCATTCCTTGGTCATTCGGAAAGAGACACTTCCGGCAGACTATCAGATAGATGCCTATTCCGATGACGGCGAAATTATGGCGATTTCCCATAAAACACTGCCGATTTACGGCGTACAGTTTCATCCGGAGGCTGTCATGACGCAATATGGAAAAGATATTTTGCGAACATTTTGTCAGATTGCAGAAAGGAGACCCGCCAAATGCGCATCATAAAACAACTCACACCCTACATTCCGGCAGCGCAGATTTTTTCGCTGTTTGCCCACGAAAAGGATTGTGCCTTTCTCGATTCTTCTCTTGTGAATCAGCTCGGGCGCTATTCGATTCTTGGATTATATCCGTATTTGCAGTTAAAGAAAACGACTGACGCATTCACGGTAAACGGCAAACCGGAAACGCGTCAGTCATTTGAAGAGTATTTAGACGCTTATTTGGAAGCATACCGGGAAGAAAATACGACGGATTTGCCGCTTGTTTCCGGTGCCATCGGATATTTTTCTTATGATTACGGCAGAAAATTGCAACAAATCCCCTCACAGCAACAGAAAACCGTTGCTGTGCCGGATGCCGTTCTCACGTTTTATGATGTTTTTCTCATTGAGGACTGCTGGAACAAGCAAACGTTTCTTGTTGCAAACGGCAAAACGCAGCCGGCACAACAGCTTACGGAAACAATTCTGGCTATTATATATGAATCAAAAACCAAATGCTCCGATTCTCCTGCGGCAGAGAAGCATTGCTTGTCCGTTCGTGCGGATTTTGAACAAACAGAGTATGAGCAAGCGGTTCGCCGCATGATGGATTACATGGTTGCCGGAGATATTTATGTAGCCAATATGACACAGCAATTTGAAATACACAGTACAAAATCACCCGTCGATGTGTTTTTATCCCTGCGAAAAAACAATCCTTCCCCGTTTGGCGCATACATGAATTGCGAATATTTCCAAATCATCAGCGCATCACCGGAACGGTTTGTGCATATCCGGAACGGCATCATCGAAACCCGCCCGATTAAAGGGACGCGAAAACGCGGAACAAACGCAGCAGAAGATCAATTGCTCCGGCAAGAGCTGCAGCAATCAAAGAAAGATCGCAGCGAATTGCTTATGATTGTTGATTTGGAACGCAATGATCTCAATCGCATTTGCTTGCCGGGCAGTGTGGTTGTTCCGGAGATGTTTGCGATTGAAGCGTATGCAACGGTATTTCATCTTGTCTCCACGGTTCGCGGGCAAGTAAATCCAAACGCTTCCTTTTCCGATATATTGCGCGCAGTATTCCCCGGCGGTTCTATCACCGGTGCGCCCAAATACCGTGCAATGGAAATCATTGACGAATTGGAGCGCTGCAATCGGAATATTTACACTGGAACGCTGGGTTATCTTTCCCTCGATGGAAATTGTGACTGGAATATTATCATTCGCACCGCTTTGCATACAAACCACATCTATTATCTTGGCGTTGGCGGCGGAATCACGGCGCAATCCGATCCGGCATTCGAATATGAGGAAACATGGCAAAAAGCACGCGCTATGTTAGATGCTTTGCAATAAGGAGAATTTTTTATGGAAATTTTATTAGATGACGGGTTTTCTTTTGGACTTGGCGCATTTGAAACCATTGCTGTGGAGCACGGAACGCCTATCTTTTTGGAGCAGCATTTGCAGCGCCTGCGCACAGCGGCCGCATTTTTGCAGATTGATTTTTCAGCCGCCGGCATCACGCAGCAGACCGTGCACGATTACCTAGAAAACCAACAGGAAGATTTGTCACATTGTGCATTAAAAGTCGTTCTCACGCCGCGGAATACACTCTTTCTGCTGCGCAAAAATCCATATACACAGCAGTCCTATCAGCACGGGGTTTCTGTTGATATCAGCTCCGTTCGCAGAAACGATACCTCTCCACTTATAAAGTATAAAACGCTAAATTACGGAGGCTGCATCATAGAAAAACGGGCTGCTGCGGCGGCAGGAAAACAGGAACGAATCTTTTTGAACACGAAAGGTCAAATCTGCGAGGGAACCGTCAGCAATATCTTTTTTGCACGAGAAGGAAAAATCGTGACTCCTCCGCTCTCGTGCGGAATGCTTCCCGGTATCCTGCGGGGATTTGTTTGCGAAACAACCGATGTGCAGGAACAAATTCTTTATCCGCAGGATATTGCGGCTTTTGACGAATGCTTTGTTACCAACTCTCTCATGGGCATCATGCCGGTGCATGATTTGGATGGCATCGTATTTTCCAGCCGCGCTGTAAGCACTGCGCTGCGTGAAAAATATCATGCCGCTTGTGTGCATCAGCAAACTGCGCTATACTGAAAGAAAAAGGCGGACTGATTTGCATGATGTACACCACACAATATACGTCTCCTCTGGGAAACATGCTGTTGGCAGCTGATGCCAATGGCTTAACCGGCGCTTGGTTTGAAGGGCAAACGTATTTTGCCCGCTCCCTCGATACGCAATACCAAGAACGAGAAACGTCTGTTTTGACCGATACAAAACGCTGGCTGGATATGTATTTTCGCGGGATGAAACCGGATTTTCTGCCGCCATTGCACCCGATTGGCTCGGCGTTTCAGCAATCTGTCTGGGAGATGCTGTTGCAAATTCCATACGGACATACAACCACATACGGAGAAATTGCACGGCAACTTGCCAAAAAGCAAGGGATTTCCCGCATGTCTGCGCAGGCGGTCGGCGGTGCTGTCGGGCATAACCCGATTTCCATCCTTATCCCCTGTCATCGGGTTGTCGGCACAAACGGAAGTTTAACAGGCTATGCAGGTGGAATCGAGAAAAAAATCCAGCTGTTAACGCTGGAAAAATGCGATATGCATTCGTTTACCATTCCAAAATGAAAAGAAGCTCTGACTGTCTATCATAAATCAGGCGGTCAGAGCTTTGTTTTATTTGATTCTGTTTAACAGTTTTTATACCAATCCAGCACGGCTTGCAGATTTTCTATGCACACGCGATTGCCGCCATGCAGCATCATGTCCAGCATATCATCTTCTTCTGGCGTGCGGTTTTGCTTGTTCGAGAGACCTTTTCCGGCGAATTTGACCATCATTTGCATCATGAAGCGATACATACCATGCAGTTTTTCTATATCAAAATTTCCCTGCAAGGTAAACAGCGGGATTTGCTGCGGAATCGCATTCTTTTTGCGCACAACATCGACTTGTGTTCCCGTCTGTCCCATACCGACAGCACAAACCGCACAGATGCGATACCGTTTTGCAGCGTCCGCATAACCCTTTACCGTGCTCGCCATAATCCAGCCCAGATATACAATCTCTGTGCCAGAGGAAAGCGTTCTTTTTGCTTCTGCCAACGAATATACCGGCAGCCCTGTTTCTTGCACCAGCAGCTTGGCGTATTGCTCTGTACTTCCCGCATTGGTCGTGTAAACAATCGCTTTCATGAATGTACCCTCCTTATGAGTAAGTAACCGTTCGGTTACCTATAGTATACTGGACTGATTTACACTTGTCAATGTATTGGCGCTCTTTCCAGTTACAAAATTTGCAATATAGATTTAGAAAAAAACAAGGCAACGCAAATCGCATTTGATTTGTGTTGCCTTGTGGTTAGTTACAGATGTAATGTAATCCAATCGAGCAAACCAGCTTCTTTGGCACTCCTATTCTCTTCGTTTTTGTTAATTAGTATGTACTCATATCGCGCAAACTTCCTAGAAAATTATTCAGAAAAAGGTTTTACTTTTTCGCCGTTAATTTTAATCCAATAATTTTTATCAATAGACGCCAGCATTGTTTCATATTGGTCGTAACTTGTTCCATCGCTGTTTTCTATTCTTCGTTGTGTAAATACAGAATTTTGAGAATCTAAAATAGTTAATTTTTCGTTCGCTGTTCCAGGCCAATTCACAAATATCGCCGCTTCTTCACAATCTTCAGAATATGTAATCACATAATCGACTCCGTTGCACTGGCCATACAAAGCTTTGTCCCGTCTGTTCATTGCACGCCATTTTTCATTTATCTTAACAGTAGTATATAGCCCACATCCTCCATTTTTTTCATCCAAAATGATAAATGTGCATAGATTTTCTCCCTGCTCTTTTGCAAGGATTTTCTGCGGAGGGCTGATGCTTTCTGTATACGACGACTTCCACGCTTCTTCTGGAGTGTTAAAGTTCGCATCGTCTCCTAAAAAATGAACACCGCCAAGCGCTGTACAGGACAAACATAACATCACTATACCTATTTTTAAAACTTTACTATGATGTGCTATGGATTTCATTCGTAATCCATATACTACGATACCAGCACAAACAAGTGCTATAATTCCCAATAAATTCATCAACAAGATTTTCATATTAAATCCTCTGCTCTTTTTTCGCGTATAATTAGCACTATAACTATGGCTAGAATCAGAATTGATACTTCATCATAATGATACGAGATAAACTTGCCGTTACCCTTGGCTGTCGCAAGGTCATGTGCATTCGCCCTTGTACATTCGACTGTTCCATTATACGTGTCTTTTCCAGCTCTGTCAAACGCAGTACAGGTCGGTTCAACTGTAATTTCGTTATTTGGTGTGAATCCGGTGTAAAAATGAAACAATCCTTGATTGATGGCAAATTTTAAATTTGACTTCACTTTAAGTTTTCAACACATTTTTACACAAAATTCGCCTTAAAACAAACACTCAGAGGATTTTCTTGAAAATTTTCATGTAAAAATTCACACTTAATTTTTCACGCCACGTTGCAAATCATACATAAATCTGATATGATTATAGAAACAGGAGGTAATTCGTATGATTATTACGATTGCAAGACAAAGCGGTTGCAGCGGCAAGCAAGTCGGTCAGCTTTTGGCTGAGCACTATCATATTCCGCTGTATGATAAAGACGCGTTGATTGATATGGCGCAGAAAACCGGACTGTACGAAAGCATTCCGAATTTCTTCAGCGAAACACCGGTCAACAGCCTGCTGTATTCGATCGCCGCAGGCTATGGCGAATATGATGCATTACAGGTTCCGGTTCATGCGCTGCAAAATCTGATTGGCGAGCAAGATTGCGTTGTCATTGGACGCTGCAGCAATTACGCTTTCCAGAATCGACCAGACAGCGTCCGTATTTTTCTCTCTGCAGATCGCGATGTCCGTGTTCAAAACTTGGAAAATTGGAAGAAGATTTCCAAGCGGAAGGCGGAACGTCTGCTTGCGGATACCGATAACAACCGGAAGGAATTCCACAAGTATTACACCAATCAGATTTGGGGACAGGCGGAATATTACGACCTGTGCCTGAATATCAGCAGCTTGGGTGTGGAAGGCACTGCCCGTGTCATTGAAGCATATATTGCAGAAAAACATTTGGAAAAGTAACATGTGAAAAGTCCCGTTGTATGAACCACGATAACTCATACAACGGGACTTGTATTTTGTATAAAAAGATTACATGTTCAAATCCAATCCGGCGATAATGTTTTTCAGCGTATCTGCTGATTTTTTCAGGCTTGTATGCTCTTTTTCGCTCAGTTCGATTGGAATATGAGTCTCTACGCCTTCCGCGCTGAGAATTGTCGGCATGCTCAGGCAAACATCTTCTATGCCAAAATCTCCATGCATCACTGTCGAAATCGGCAGGATAGATTTCTCATCCCGAACAATGCATTCACAAATGCGGCGGACAGACATCGCAATGCCGTAATACGTCGCATGCTTCTTCGCAATAATATCATACGCACTGTTCTTGACCTTTTCTGCGATTTCCTGTTTATCCATATCCGGATGCATATGACCGCGCATCTCCAAGAAATCATCCAGCGGAACGCCGGAAATATTGGTGCTGCTCCAAGCGGCAATCTCACTGTCTCCGTGCTCTCCGATGATAAACGAGTGAATATTGCGGCTGTCAACATTCAAATGCTGGCTCAGTGCATACTTTAGACGTGCGGTATCCAGAACCGTACCTGAACCGATGACGCGGCGCTCCGGCAGTCCGCTGAGCTTCTGTGCGACATACGTGAGAATGTCAACCGGATTCGAGACAATCAGCAAAATGCCTTCATAGTTCCGCTTGGCAATCTCCGGAATGATGCTCTTATAAATGGCAACATTTTTTTGAACCAGATCCAAACGGGTTTCGTTTGGCTTCTGATTTGCACCGGCTGTCACAATGATAATCGAGCAGTCGGCAATGTCATCATAATCACCGGCATAAATATCCATTTCGCCAGCAAACGGAATGCCATGTCCAATATCTTCTGCCTCGCCGACTGCCTTGTCGTGATTGGCGTCCAGCAAAACAAGTTCAGAAAACAGCTTGCTCTGCATCAAGGTAAATGCGGTTGCTGCACCAACGAATCCGCAGCCGATAACCGCCGCTTTTTTCGGATTATTCTTCATACTGTGTTGCCTCCTTCGCACAGAAAGACCTCATGTCTCACAGTCTTTCCTGTCAACATGTATAGTATACCACATTTTTCGCACGTGATTGTTGAAAAAATAGCAATGATATGTAAATTTTTATAACAGAACAAAAATATTTTTTTGTTCTGTTATATCTTGAGTCTATCGCCAAAATACAGTATAATAGAAGCATTATCATTGAGGAGTACAAGTATATGAATCACTACCACGAATCCCCGCAGGTTTTAAACGACTTTTTGTCCTATATACAGACGATCAAGGGTTCCTCTCCCAAGACGGTGAAAGAATATTATCTGGATCTCCGCATGTTCTTCCGCTATATCAAGCAAAAACGCGGCGAAGTTGATGATATTCCCTTTGATGAAATTCCAATCAAAGACATTGATATTGCATATATCAAGACCATTACCCTATCCGATGCCTACGATTTTTTGATGTATACCGTACAGGATCGCCCCAAACACATGAATTCCGACAACAGCGAAATTGGTTTGATGGCGGCATCGCGTGCGCGAAAGGTCTCCGCCCTGCGCTCTTTTTTTAAGTATCTCACTGACAAGGCGCATTTGCTCGACCACAATCCCATTCAAAACTTGGAATATCCGTCTGTCCGCCGTTCTCTGCCAAAATATCTGAGCATGGAAGAAAGTGTAGAACTGTTGGAATCGGTAGACGGTCCATTCAAAGAGCGGGATTATTGTATTTTGATGCTGTTTCTCAACTGCGGACTTCGTGTTTCGGAGTTATGTGGTCTCAATATCTCTGACATCAAAGAAAATCAAATTCGCGTGCTCGGCAAAGGCAACAAAGAACGTATGCTGTACTTAAATGACGCCTGCATTGATGCCATCAATGAATATTTGCCGCACAGACTGACACCAAACAACGACACCGGAAATGCCGGCGCACTGTTCATCAGCAAAAAGCGCAACCGCATTCGCAAAACATCGGTAGAAGCGTTGGTAAAAAAATACATCGCCAAGGCTGGCTTAGACCCATCCAAATATTCCGCACATAAGCTGCGCCACACCGCTGCAACCCTGATGTATAAGAACGGAACGGATATTCGCACGCTGCAGGATGTTTTGGGTCACGACAGCATCAACACGACTATGATTTACACGCATATTAACGATGCCAATATGCGCGATGCCGCGCGAAACAACCCGCTTGCATCGTTTAAGCGCAAAAAATCAGAAGAATAAAATTGGTGAAAAAACTGCTTTAGCCATGGTTTAGACCGGCTAAAGCAGTTTTTTTGTCTTATTCCAGTGACACTGTCCGCAGCGCACACACAAACAGTTTTTACCTGCTGCGTTTCATTCGAACAAGTATCCAAGCGCCTGCGCCAATCAATGCGCCGCTCAGGAGCGTCAGCGGCAGCAGACCGCGCCCGCCGGCTGTCGGCAGCCACTTGAGTTGTTCATTCGTCACAGTCAAAACACAGCTGTTCTTTTCTTGATTCGGCTGACCCAATAGCCAATCGGAGGTGCTGCCCGTGTTGCTGTCTGCATAAGAAATCTGGCCATCTGCCACACGAATGGTAACGGAATCTTTTCGTTTCTTATATCCGGAAGGCGCCTGCTTTTCCTTGATGGTATACTCTCCATCCGCCAAATCAGAGATGTTTACGGTTCCATCCGCACGAACGGTATACGTTCCATGCAGGTTGTCTCCGTTCCAGATTTCAAATACTGCTCCGGAAAGCGTCTCCCCCTGCGCATTTATCTTTTTCAAGATCAACTCCATGCGGAAACGATTTTGAATCTTTGCCACGGTCTCTTTCGTGCCTTGAACGGTCAGAGCTTCTCCGGCATTCTCATACGTCACGGTATACTGCGTACCATTCGCCAGAGTGCCTGTCGCTCCATTTTTTAACGGATTTCCCGCCTGATCCAACTCCAGAACACAAAACTGTCCGCCAACCGGCAGCTTTGTAAACACCGGCTTCTCTACAGAAGCACCATTGTTTCGGTAAGAAAGCACGCCGTCTTTGCTTGTAATGTCCAACGTTTGCAGCTTCTTTGCCTTGCTGTAATCATAGCTGCCGCCTTTGTATTCATACAATGCAAACGAACAGGTCAGATTTGGAGTTTTACCATTTGGAATTGTCTGTCCATTGCTGAAAAGGAAGCTCTTATCCAGCGTGATAGAACCCTTTTGATTGTACATCGTATACGAGTAAATCGAGCTGAGATAGTACACATCCACACCTTGACTCGCCCAGGTGTTCAGCTCCGCCGGATATGTTTCTTTTCCAACTGCTCCGACCTTTTTTGCTATGGCAATATACTTTGGCGTGGAATCCAATACATATCCGTCCGGTGCTTTGGTTTCTTTCAAACAATAGACGGTATTGTATTCCAAGGTTTCATTCTTGCCAAACACGGCAAAGCCTGTATCATCTGTTTCCGCAGTATGCACTGCACTGGAAGACTCTGCTTTCCACTGCTGGTTTGCTGTGTCGTAAACCGCTTTCTGTACAGTAAATACAGCATGCGCCAACGTCTTGGTTGTGTTGTCTTTGTCCAGCTTTTCTACCTTGAGAACAGGGCTGTTCTGTGTAGATGCCGTGGATTCTACATGGTACTGAACAGTGGCATTTTCAATCTTTGCAATATTGTTGTTGTGACCGAACCAATATGCCGCGTTATTGACGGAAATCGGCGTGTCCGGAGGCGCATTCAGCGTCGCCTTGTAGGTAATCGTGTACTTTTGATTGTCCGGAATCGTCAATGTCATTTTTTCTCCGGTACTGGTTGTTTCAATTTTTGGAGAAAGATTTGTAACGACCGCACCATTTTTGTCCGTAATCTGTATGGAGCTCGGATCAAAACGCAGCGGGCTTTTCATTTCGTCTACCAAGGTAATGGTATCGGAATCTTTGATCAAATCTTCACTCAATGCATTGACTGTAATGGTAAACGGCAGTTTGCCGTCCACAATATCCGCTTTTGATTTGGAAATCGTAGTATGACCTACAGAAGCGACTGCGCTGCCTGTAGAAATCGTCTTGCCGGACTCATTTCGAACCGTCATGGTGTTGACAAGTTTTTTCGACTGATTATCCAAAAGCACTGCTTCATCTGTCACCCTTGCAACAACCTGCACTTCCAGCGAACGCTTATCCTTATCTCCGCCCTTCTTCAGATTGGAGACCTGCATTCGGATTTGTCTTGTTTTCGCATTATAATACGAAATACACGTATATTTTACATTGGCATTGTCCAGATTTCCGGTCAATTCCATACGCTTCCAATCCGGATTGTTCTCTAATTCCGGAATTTCTTCTGTTCTCGGTGCGCTTTCATTGTTTCGAATGCTCGGATCAATCCAAAAATAGCGAACATAGGTCAGATCGACACCTTCCGGCAGCTGATCTTCTACCTGCACAGTTCCTTCCGTGCCGCCAATATAGTTGAGCTTGATGCGCCAGTCAATATACGATCCGCCCTCTGTGATCTGATTTTTCAGAAGTCTGCTGGCACTGTTCCAATTGATGGAATTTTGTGTTTTCCACTGCGTGCCGTCAAAATTATACACACCGCCGGTTTCTTTGAAGTCATTGCCGGCGCCGGCAACCGTCATACTGGTATCGCCGTGCGATACAAAATCAGAAGAGGAACTGTCCTTCGTATACAGTTCATTCCAAAATGTACGTGCATCTCTATTGCCGATCGAATAAAAAGGTCCTGTCCAGAAAACGATATACATGCGTTCTCCCTCTTTGAGGGAAAGCGATTTTTGCATCGTAAAATCTGCCCGTTCATTTGTTGCGCGCCAACTATAATCCGCATTGGCCGGTACCGCCGCACCATTCAGCTCATTGCCGGACAGCTTGCGCATGGCAGAGTCGCTTGTCACATCGCTGATGCTGCCGTAATATTCCGTAAAGCTTTTGCCATTCGGGACTTTTCCGACAAAGACACCGCCGTTTACCATGCTTTCTCTGCGCATCTGATGTTTGCTGCCTTTTGAGGTGCTCGGCACATCGCGGAATACCGTGCCCTTTGGGATTTCATTGCCGCTCACTTCAATCACCCAGTAGAGGCGTCCATTTTTAGAATCCTTTGTTCCTTTATTTGTATAGTCATAATACCAACCGGATTTGGATGCTTCAAAGTTTTTTCCGCCCTCGATAACGGTAGATGTCGAGACATTTACGCCCGCAATGACCACTTTTTCGCCGTTCGGGCCGATGCCTGTGCCGCTCAAGCCAAATGAATTGCCGGACGTTACCTGTGTGACATTATCGGTTCCTTCCGGTGTCGCATAGTATGTCAGCAGGTATGCGCCCTTTTCGTTTTGTCCCAAGTCTTTCGGAGAGAGCGTAAAGCTGCTGAGTCCGTGAATATCAATCCACTTTACACTATCTGGGGTCTTTTTCTGCAGCTGGTTCGCAGCTTCTGTGTCTGTGGACGGCTGCGTAGCTAGGCCTTCCTTATAATAAGCAATCTTTAGATACCCCGCGTACTTGAGGTAATAGTTTTTCAGTGCATCGTTGAAAATCGCGGAAGAAAGATCCCAATTGCCGTCCTCATTGACGACAACATGATACTCAAAGCTGCCTTTCGGCACAGAGAAGTTATGTGCGGCGGAGGAATCTACTTGGAGCTGTGTATTGTAAATCAGCTCGTTATCCGGCACCGTGATTTTCTTTTCATATGCCGTGGCACTGCTCTGGAGCTTTCTATTCCAAACCTTCTTGCCCAACGATTTTTCCTGACTGGAGCTTGCAAACCTGCTGTTTCCGCCGTTCGCTGTGTCGTCAGAGTATACAGCGGCAGTATTTTTAATTTTTATTTCATTGTTTGTGCTGGTGAACATCTCCGGCTTCACATGCATTTTGTACGTCAAAACGCGTTCGCCGCCCGGTTCCACGTCACCGATGTACGCATCCATTCTCTGTTCGGTGTCAGAGTTGGTGATGTCCGGATTGCTCTTGCCGGTATGCTTATTCGCCGGAAAATCCATGCTCTTGCTCTCGTCTGCGGTATTTCCCTCGTACAGCTTGAAGCTGTCCGCAACATATTCAATATACGGATACAAAGAAGAATCTGTCGCTGCCAGATTGTCATGAATTTTCAGATTTTTCAGCGTATAGGTATTGCTGCTGTCTGCTTTGACATAAATCTGATAGGTCAGCGTACCGCCGCCGGTTCCATCTGCCTGATAAGAGCCAAGCGTCTTTTTGATTTGTGCGTTTGTTTTAGGCGTAAATGCAGCGGATGCCGTGCCGTGCGGATAGGTCTTGGAATATACACTTGCCTGATTGGTAATCGTGCCGCGGCTCTGTATGCCGATATATTCAGGCTTCAGCTTCACGCGATACGTCAGCGTCCGCGTTTCGTGTGCATTCATGCCGCCGATATTCCACACCATGACGCCCGGAGTCTGCGCGCTGGCTCCCGCCGGCTGCGGAATCGGATTGTCATTCGTCACAGCAGTACCCAGATATACCGTGCTTTGTTTGCTCGTATCGGTTTCATACGGGGTGTGTGCCGTTGATTCACCGGCTGCAACCTGCGTTTCTGTGCCGGTGACGCCGACATACGAATCTACATACGACTGATTGGCTGTGAATGTATCGACAATCTTCACCTCCGGCATCGCGTCATCTGTTGTTGTCGCCGTCAGTGTATAAATCAAATACGGTTCGCCGTTTTCTTCTATATAGGACGGCTCACTCTTGAAAATTTGAAGATTGCCTAGCCGCGCATTGCTGTCCGATTCAAAGTTCAAATGAATCGTTGTATTGCCGATGGGAACCTCTTGCGTCGGCTTCTTTTTAACTTCGTCCTGATTGGCGGAGGTATAGTAGGTAAAGTTGCCGCTGATCTTGATGTGTTCTTCTTCATCTTTTTCGAGGAACTCCTCTGTAAATGTCAGATAAATCTGCTTTGTCTCTTTATCAACAGTAATATCACCGATTTTATTGCGTTCTGCATCATAAATCGTATTTGTTGCAACCGATGTGTCCTGAAATAGATCAGGAATCTTATAGCTGAGCGTTCTGTCATGCTGCAGCAGGTCATCGGCATCGACGTTATCATACGATACAATTACTTTCAATCTGGCATCTGCCGGAATATTGCTTGTGTTCTCATCAATGGGAATCCAATCTTCTCCGCTTTGGTATGCCATGGATGCCGCTACAATGTGTGAGTCTATATTGATTCCGTTGCGGCTTGTCGGCTGGGCTGCCCGCGCAAACATATGCAGACACAGCACTGCGCAAAAGATGGTGAATAAAACCGTCCAATTTTTCTTATGCAATTTCATTTTCCACCTCTCGATTGATTATTTTTCTTGTGTACAGCGAACAGCAACACGCAAATTTCCTCGATATGTGCAGGTAAACAAGGTTAAATCCCAATCTTCGGAAACCATGCGTTCTCCGTCTGTCGGCTTTAATCGTTGGATTGCTTGCACCGTGTAACGATATTCTCGACCTGCTGTATCGGTAAAGCCGATGCGGCAGCCTTTTTTCAAGGTATACAGCTTGGCAAAATGCCGGACATAATTGTGCGCAGCAATCACCAGCTTGCCATCTGTCAGAGAACCGGAATATCTGCACGGTGCAATTTTCAACCGATTGAAATCCCATGTGCTCAAAATCGGCAGTGTCAGGTTCAAATCCGGAATGGACAAATATCCCAGATATTGTTCTCCGTCAACCGTGACTGTTTCCGCCTCACCTTCTCCGTCTGCAATGGCTTGCTGTACACCGGTCAATGCAGTGTCTGTTGCTTGCTCGACTTGCTGTTCTTCCCGAATATTATGCGTTAGGAATACCAATGACACCAAGATACACAGACAACCAAGACGCACAAGCCATGCGCCGATTCGATGTTTCATATGTTTCTCATTCCTATAGCAATATTTTTTATTTGTTTCGATTGTTTTTCTTCATCTTCCAGCCAATCAGCATGAGCGCCAAACCACTGCCCGCCAGCACCGGAATCGGCCATTGCAGGATACCGGTATCCGGCAGATTTTTCTTTGGTTTTTTGGTCGGAGTGTCGTCTTTTGGTTTGTCCTCCGGCTGTGTGGTGTGCTCCGGTTCACTTTTTGGATTTGCCGTCACATCGTATTGCCATGCTGTTTGATTTTCTGTCAATTCCGGAACAGAGACCAAAAACGGAGCACTGCAATATGTTTTTCCTTTGCTTTTCGTATCCGAACCAACCACCAAGTACAAACCTGCCCGCAGCTGTGAGAACGTCACTGTGCCGTTTTTATCGGTATTTTTTTGCGCATCTGCGGAGATGGCATGGTTCTGCGTCCATGTGCGCAGCTGCTGCGCTGCCTTGCGCCAATCTATCGCAGCATCCTGTGTCAGTTGATTGACCGCCGCCTTGCTGCCCGTGTATTGCGGCAGAAGGGTAAAGCTTCCATACTGCGACACATCTGCCACGCGATACACAGCAAACGGCACGTTTGTTAATGGCTGTCCGCCATAGCTGCTTTTAATGGTCAGACTTCCCGTCTGTTCTGTATGTATCGTCTCGATTGCTGTCGCCGGACAAATCAGAAGAACGGCTGTCAACAGACCGAGCAGAAACTTCTTCGATAACTTTCCAATTGTCAGAATTCTTCTCAATACATTCACGCTCCTGTTTCGCTTTGCGTTTTTTACGCCGTTTCCGCCAAAGTAAAATCAACCACAATAAAAACAAAAGAATTACTGCAAGCAAGACATATATTTTCCAGCCAAAGCTCGTCAGCACCTGCTGCACAGGTGTCACTTCTTGTGCTTCTTCCTCCGGCACGGTCGTGCGGCGTCCGCGCACAAGAAGCCGCTGGGTATTCACGCCATATGGCGTACACGTAATCAAGGTTACATAATCGCCATCTTCCGGTGTTTGCAGCGCTTCTACATCGCTCGGATCAACCGTTTGAATCTGGTCTACCTCATAGGCAAGCGTATCATGAAGCACATGCAGATAAAACACATCACCCAGTTTGACTTTATCCAAATTGGTGAGCAGCAATGCTGACGGCAAGCCGCGATGACCGGACAGAACACAATGTGTTCCCTTTCCGCCGACCGGCAGAGATGTGCCAAGCAAATGTCCCAAGCCTTGCTGCAAAGCCTTTTCCGAAGTGCCATGATAAATGGGCAGACGCACACTGATTTTGGGAATTTCTATGTAGCCCATGATGCCGTCACCGGAGATATTGAGCAGAGACCAATACAAATCATCGGTGGGCAGCTCCTCCCCGCTAAACGAATCATATATCTGTTGACTGCATGTGGCGTTATAGTCCTGCGCCGCTTTGAGATAGGCGGAATAATCCTCCTCTGTCATTTGCTGCACGGTGTCTTGATAGTCATCCATCATGCTGTTCTGACGATGCTGATTCCAAATGTCGCTAAACACCGGATAGAACAGCGCGGCAATGCCAGCTCCAAATATGAGAATCGCAAAAATCATTCGAATGACTTTTTGTGCTTTCAATCCGTGTGACTCCTTCTTTGCATTCTCTTGATATGGACGGCTCTCTAAATTGCTTAGGGAGCTCTCCATATCACCAAATCACCGCGAGGGAAATCCCTCACGGCGATTTGATAGGTATGTATGGTTTAATTTTCCTTCTTTTTACGGAAGAAGAGCAGATATGCGCCTGCTGCCATCAGAACAACGCCGCCGATGGACAGGAGCACCGTGCCGGTACCGCCCGTGGTCGGGAGATTCGGGGTGGAGAAGTTCTTGATTGTTGCATCAAACTGGTGCAATACTTCATTATTAATACCAGCAATAATCAAGTTTTTGTCTGCATCGTTCACAGATGTCATATTAGATGCCGCAGCATCCAATTTGCCAGTGTGTAAATTGTTCTCATCAAGCTTAGACGTCAGTGTAGTTTTAAAACGATCCTTCGGCTTGGTATAGCCCTTTGGCGTCTCAACTTCTTCCAGATAATAGGTATTTGCATCCAAACCGCGAATCCGGAAGTTTGCCTCAAGAACTGTTACAGCACCAGACTCGCCCTCTGCTGCCGGACGATAGTATTCCGTACCATCCGTATCGGTTGCCTTGACAAACTTGATGGCATCTTTGCTTGTCTTGTCCGGATACAGGGAGAACATAGCACCCTTCAGTGCTTCCTCCGTATCATTCTTTACTTTGTTTACACTCAGATAATAATTGTACACATTCGTCTGTTTCTTGTCCGTGGTATGTTCAGAATCTGGCTTTGCTGCATTGGAATATGTCAGCGTTGCGACGTTTTCACCGCTATGTTTCTTTTCCACCACAGATTCTTTCTGCATGATGGCTTCATAGTAAACATATACTGTTTTCGACTGTGTAGCACCTTCCATGATCTTCGCATAGTCCAATTCAAACTTCAGACTCTGCTTGCCAGTGCCGTCAGTGACGGTATAGTCTTGAACAACGACCTTGTCAGAGTTTTTAATTGCACCTTGGATTTCAATATCGGAAGTATTGTTGCCCTTCACATTTGGTTCGTTCTGATAGACCTTTACAGATCCATCCTTATACTTCAAATTGGTCAGTGTATCGTTTACCGTCAGATTCAATGCGGAGACATTGTTGTACTTCGGAATCGTGACTGCGACATAGAATCGAACGATATCGCCAACACCGGCAGCTGCGGTGTCTTTCCAAGCTGCGTCTTCGCTGCTCTTTGTTGCATTGGTCTTTTTGTCAATGGTCGGACCGTCTTCAAACTTGGCACTGACTTTATACGAACCGTCCTGCTCAGCTGTCAAAGCCTTTGTATTGGAGCCGGCGTAAACAACCAAATTCTCGCCATCCACTTTAACAAAAGCAGAAAGCGGCGTGTAAACCTTACTGTTTGTGGAAGATGTCGTGGTAAGCAGCAGATAGTAGCCTGCGTCCAACTTCAATGAAGCATTTCCATTTGTAGCAGTTGCACTAGCCGAGGTTGTCGGAAGGTTATAGGCTGTACCAGTATTACACTCGGTTGCGTAGCCTTCCAGCAGCTTGTTTACGCCTGCGGCGTCCAAGCTTGCCAGATACTGCTCGGCAGTTTGGCTTTCTGCTTTTTTGGTGTTGATGTACGATTCGAAACCTTCATTAAATTCGTAGCCATTTCCGGTCGTATTATACGATACAAGCTTATACGCAGATACCGTATCGCCGTCGGCGACGTTGCTGACATTCAGCGTGATCGTTTTGCCAGTTGTCGGCGTGCCTGTCTGCGTGTTATCATCTGCCAGCGCACAGATGGTTGTGCTGAGCAGCATGAACGCAGCAAGAAGCACCGCTCCCAGCCGTTTGAAAGTTTTTTTCATGTTTTTTCAAGTCCTTTCATGAAAATTTTTTATTAAATCAATGGGAAGCCCCATAAATTTACAAGCGCCCTGTTCTTCTGTTATGTTTTTTACTTTTTCTGCTGTGTTTTTACTCTTTTTTTGCCAAAATTGATGTACATAAATATTATATCACAAACAAGAACCATTATCACTTTCTATTTACCGTATGCTCTTTCGGTTTTCCGAAAAATCGAAATTGAAACTACTTCTTAACCTACGCAGGATGATTTGTATTAAATCGTAACGGAAGGCACAAAAAAGCAGAGCCGAAGCTCTGCGGGGTCTGCCAGACAGACCGGATGAAATTTATAGCGGTCAGTTTTGTCACAATTCTGAAACGGCGGAGCAGCGCGAAGAAGCGCTGCTCCGCCGTTTCGGACAAGATCATCTTACTGTTTTCCTTTTGTTTGCCGACACCAAAACCATTCTCTTTTTCTATATATCTACATAAAAATCCAGCAGTTCTTTTGTCTTTCCGGCTACCTCTTTTGTATCCGACTGCCAATGATATGCACTGACAAGCTCATAGCTCCACCAACCATCGTATCCTGCATCCTTTACCGCCTGCACCCATTCGTGCAGCGGAATATCACCTTCACCTGCATAGCATCCCCGCAGCACGGTTTCATCACATACCGTGCCTGGCTCATTTCGGGTACCATCGCAGAAATGAATATGATACATTTTAGATGGGTCAAATGCCCGTACATCATCCGGCGTCGTTTCTGCCCCATACCACAGATGCCAAAAATCAATGACTGTGCCAAAATTGTCCCTACCAACAGCATCAATCAGCATCTTTGTTGTCCGCAGCGAATGAATTGGCGACCATGCAACCGGTTCCAGCTGAAATCTGACTCCATACTGTGCACCTACATCACAAATTCTCCGAATATTTTTCGCCGTCAAGTCAATGACTTCCTCCTCTGGACGTCCCTCTAGGGCACAGAGCGGAACCAACTGAATACAGTCACAATCCACATCCCGTGCAAAAGAGGACAGCACATGCGCTTCTTTTAATGTGCGTGCAATCGTTTCATCATCCGAACGCTCCACATGCGCAATGTCATTGATACTAATCATCTTCATATCGTACTGCTTCAGCACTTCCTTTGCCTGAGCAGCCGTACGTCCTGCTTCCAAATAATCCCATACCTTTGTGCCTGCCATTTCAACAGCACCGAATCCGGCTTCTTTGGCAATCCGGATATCACTCAGGAGATTGCTTTTCCAGATTGATTTCGTGTGCAACGCTTTTCGTTCCATGGTTATTTTACTCTCTCTTCTTCATAATACCTTTGTGCTTATATTTGAAAAAGGACAAAAGCCTAGATTTTTTTGCTTTAATTGGGGAATGATGTGAGAACGATAAGGTGAGGTGTGCTTTTGATAGATTATTGCAAACATGTTTCCAGAGCTTCTGTCCTTTTCCTTGTTCGGATAGAAGTTATTTATACTCTACCCAGACGCTTCCTTCATCAGCCGAACGCACACAATTTTCAATAAAGCGTACGCCTTGAGCGCCATCCGTAATGTTCGGGAACCACATTTCATTCATGACGTTAGATGCCTGTTCGCCATGATTCACCCGATCCATTGCGGTTGCAAAACGGCGATACAGATTTGCCCATGCTTCAAACAGTCCTTCCGCATGTCCGCCGCCCATGCGGTCACAGGTAATTGCTTCATCGTCCTGATATAAATATCCCTGTCCGCGATCAAGAATCTGCACCGGCTTGCCCTGTTCTGCAAATACGATCTGGTTTGGATGCTCATCCCACCATTCGATGGAAGCCTTTTCGCCAACAACACGAATCTTCTGCTGATGGGTAGAGCCTGCGTTGACGCAGCTTGCCCACAGGTTTCCGATTGCGCCATTATCATACTGAATCAGGACAATCGCATTATCCTCCAGCGGTGCACGGCTCTTAACAAAGCTCTGGCGGCTGCACAGCAGCTTCTGAATGTGCAGATTCGGTACCATGGTCTCTGCCAGGAACAGAGCATGGGTACCAACATCGCCCAGTACATAAGACGGGCCAGCAGTCTTCGGGTTAACACGCCACTTTGTTCCCTGATCGTTTGCTTCTACTGCTGCAGAATGGTAGCCGTGTGCAAACTGCATGTTGATGATGCGGATTTCACCCAGCATACCTTCTTCGATCATGCGTCGTGCCTGATGGATCATCTGTGCACCAGTATAGCCATAGGTTACACCGACAATGCGGTTGTTTTTCTTTGCCAGCGCCAGCAACTCCTCTGCCTGCTCAGCGGTAAAGCACAGCGGCTTTTCACAAACGGCATGCAGTCCAGCTTCCAGCGCAGCCTTCAGGATTTCATAATGGGTAAAATTCGGGGTAGCAATGGAAACTGCCTGAATGCCATCCTTACGCTTTGCTTCTTCCGCAAACATAGTCTTGTAATCCGGATAGCAACGGTCTGCAGCGATGCCGATATTCTGTCCAAACTCTTTTCCGCGTGCAGCATCTACATCAAAAGCGCCTGCAACAAACTGGAACAGATGGTCTCTCTGTGCGGAACATCTGTGAATATAACCGATCTGGCTTCCGCGGCCTCCGCCTACCATACCCCAGCGGATTGACTGCTCTAAATGAAATTCTTCATTAAACATGAGATACTCCTCTTCTCTTCCTCAAAATTCCATATTCTTCAGGCGACGGGAAACAATAAAATCCGCTTCCGTCGCATTTTTTACATCATCAATGGTGTAATCCCGGTTCAGCTCTGTCATCATCAGACCATAATCGCCAATCTGAAATACGCACATCTCTGTAATGATTTTTGTCACACAGTTGACAGCAGTGTAGGGCAGGGTACATTTTTTCATGATTTTCGGTTTTCCCTTTGCCGTGTGCTCCATGGCAATAATCACCTCACGCACACCAGCCAGCAGATCCATGGCACCGCCCATTCCCGGCATCTTCTTGCCCGGAATCATCCAGTTGGCAAGGGAGCCTTCCTGATCCACCTGCAGACTTCCCAGAATGGTGACATCTACATGTCCGCCGCGGATCAAGCCAAAGGACGTAACCGAATCAATAAATGCACCTCCGTTTGTAACACCAGCCAGCTTTCCGCTTGCATCTGTTACATGTACTTCTCCATTTTCCAAAGCAGCACCCATACCAACGATGCCATTTTCAGACTGAATGGTTACATGTACATCTTCCGGCAGATACTGAGGAACCATCGTCGGCAGACCGATTCCCAGATTGACCACCATGCCGTCTTTCAGTTCTTTCGCTGTTCTGCGCGCAATGATTTCTTTTGCCGACATAACAATATCTTTTTTTACTGTCTGTGTCATTTCTGTTCACCCACGTTCACAATATAATCCACAAGAATTCCATAGGTTTGAACATTTTCCGGTTCGATACTTCCTACTTCTACGACGTCCTCTGCCTCTGCAATCACAACATCAGCTGCAGTAGCCATGACCTGATTGAAGTTGCGGGCAGTACCTTTATACCAAATATTGCCTTGACGATCGACTTTTTGACCGCAAATCAACGCAAAGTCCGCATGCAACGGCGCCATCTGGAGATAATCCACGCCATCAATGGTCTGCTTTCCATGCACATAATCGGTGGCTTCTTCTACCAGTGTTCCGACGCCTGTCCGGGTCAGAATACCTCCCAGCCCAGCTCCGGCTGCACGGATCATTTCCGCCATGGAGCCCTGAGGGAGCAGATCAATTTTTAATTCTCCGGCATGCATCTGCTCTACTGCCTCCGGATTTAATCCGATATGGGTTGCAATAAGATGGCTGACCTGGTGATTATGGATCAGCTTGGCTATCCCATAATATGCTTCTCCCGCCGGACTCTCAAGCAAACCGGCATCATTACAAATAATGGTAAAACCTTTTTTGGAACTTTTAGACAGTTCATCCAAAACGCTATGTGCACTTCCGCAGCCAAGAAAACCACCGCACATGATTGTCGCATGATCTGGAATTAAATCAACTGCCTGCTGTACTGTAATGCTCTTTGCCATACCTTTCACCAACTCCTCCGTCTTACAATCCGCGTATTATACGCCCAACTGTGTGCGCATGAATGCCCGTGCCTTCTGTGCGTACTCCAGCGGATCAGCCTTTGCGGGATCCTGCTCTGCTTCTACTACAATCCAGCCCTCATAGTCGCTGGACTTCAGAATGTTGAAAATCTGATCCCAGTCCACACAGTTTCCGTCACCCGGAACGGTAAACATTCCGTTCTTAACGCCCCACAGGAAGCTGTGATCGCCATTCTTAACCTGTTCAAATACTTCTCTGCGAACATCCTTTACATGGATATGACCAACACGATCAATATACTTTGTCAGAATCTCTACCGGATTTTCTCCTGCAATGGTGGAATGACCGGTATCAAACAGCAGACCAACCAGTTCCGGATCGGTCAGCTCCATCAGATGGTCAATCTCCTCCAGAGACTGGATACCGGTACCCACATGGGGATGGAAGCAAACCTTCATGCCCTTTCTCTTGGCACGGCGACCCAGTTCGTTCAGACCTTCAGCCAAGTTTTTCATCTGTTCCTCGGTCAGAATCGGGCTGTTGAGGAACAGCGGAGTTTCCTCCTGTCCATGTACAGTTACACCGCACTCGCCTACACCGATCACACGTGCACCCAGACCATAGGTGAAATCCATATGCTTTTCAAATTCTTCGTAGGTCTTCTCATTTTCAAAGGTGGTGAAAAAGCTGGAGAACCACATGTTGCAAATCTGCAGACCGCGCAGATCCAGTGCCTTCTTCAGAACATCAAAATCCTTCGGATACTTGCAGCCACCCTCACTGCCCTTATAACCAGCCAGAGCCATTTCGCTCAGGCACTGCTGATAGGTCAGCTCGCCGCCCAGAGACGGCAGGTCATCGTTTGTCCAGTTAATCGGAGCGCATCCAAATTGTACTTTCATGATTTATTTCCTTTCTCTTTTCCGTGAATATCTATACCAATGATACGGGGGATCTTCTGTATTTACTCTGCAGCAATCATGCAATAGATAGAAAGCTCCCCCGTATGTTATGACAAATTTATGGCACTTGTTTTTAGTACTTGCGCAGTTCCTTTACTACACTGTTCATCTTCTCGTAAGCTTCCTGTACAGAAGCCTTTTCGGAAACAGATGCCGTACCAACACGCCAGAAGTTCTCATAGCCTCCAGTCATGGTTCCCGGCAGAACGGCAATTTCAATCAGTGTGGAAACCTCAGACTTCTTACTGTCTGCAATCGCCTCTCGCAGCTCCTCCAGTGTGGTAACATGATAAGTCTTTGCACCATACGCTGCGCCCAGTGCTGCATAGTCAACCGGAACATAGGTACCGGTCAGACCATTGGTATCTGCTTCACGAAAACGGAATTCTGTTCCGAAGGTACCCATGCCCTGAGATCTCTGCAGATTGTGGATGCACTGGTGACCGCTGTTGTTGAACAGCAGAACGTTAATCTTCTGTCTCTCCTGAATCGAAGTAACCAGATCGGAATGACCCATCAGGAAGCCGCCATCACCGACAAACGAATAAACTTCGCGCTCTGGCTCAGCCAGTCTTACGCCCAGTGCACCGGATACTTCATAGCCCATGCAAGAGAAACCGTATTCCAGATGATATGCACCCGGACGGCGGACGTTCCATACACGCTCCAGATCGCTCGGGAGGCTGCCGGATGCAGAAACAATGTTGTCCTCCGGGGTAAGCAGCTTCTGCAGTTCCATCAGCACGCGGGTCTGATTCAGGCCGCCCTCATTTTCCAGGCCGCACAGACGCTCCAGTTCCTTCTCCCAACCTTCCTTGACAATCTTGATTTCATCTGTATATGCAGTGGAATAGCCTTCCAGCGCTGCATCCAGTGCCTGAATGCCAAGCTTTGCATCAGCAACAATTGACTCCGCATCCAGCTTCATTGCGTCCATACGGCTGGTATTGATGGAAACAAATGCCACCTTATCCGCAAAACCTGCCTTGGAATTGGTAACAAAGTCATTCAGCTTGGTGCCTACTGCAATAACCAAGTCTGCTTCACGCGTGATAATGTTTGCACAGGATGTACCGCAAATACCTGCACAGCCCAGGTAAACCTCGCTGTCGCTGGATACTTCGCCCTTGCCGGCCTGTGTTTCAGCAACCGGAATGCCATACTTTTCTGCAAACTTCTGTACTTCCGCACCTGCATCACTGTAGCGTACACCGCCACCGGAAATGATAACCGGCTTCTTTGCCTTACGTACCACTTCTGCTGCACGTGCAACCGCCTGTTCGCTGGCAGGCATGCGATCCACATACCATACACGCTTCTCTAGGAATTCAACCGGATAGTCATATGCTTCACCCTGTACATCCTGCGGGATGCAGACGGTAACGGCACCGGTCTTTGCCGGGTCAACCAGCACACGCATTGCATTGAGCATTGCGGTCATCAGCTGCTCCGGACGCTGTACGCGATCCCAGTATTTGCTGACTGCCTTGAAGGAATCATTTACGGTAATGGAGTAATCCTCCTCATGCTCCAGCTGCTGCAGTACCGGGTCCGGCTGGCGGTCTGCATATGCGTCAGAAGGCAGCAGCAGAACCGGAATGCGGTTAACCGATGCAGTGCCTGCTGCGGTAACCATGTTCAGAGAGCCAGGACCAATGGAAGCAGTGCAGGCATAAATTGCACGGCGGCGCATCTGCTTTGCATATGCTACACATACATGTGCGATCTCCTGCTCGTTCTTGCCCTGCATATACGGCAGATCATCCTGATATTGCTCCAGTGCCTGTCCGAGACCAACTACATTGCCGTGTCCAAAAATGCCCATCATACCCTGTACAAAACGGGTTTCTGTTCCATCAACATGGATGTACTGATTGCTCAGGAACTTTACCAGTGCCTGCGCCATAGTCAAACGAACGGTCTTTCTCATAATCGTTTCCTCGTTTCTTTTTATTTTATTCTGATGATAGTTCTTTCTGTTCCGTGAATCGGGATAATCCTTAGCAATCCGGCCAGTATTTTGCTCCCGGCTGTTCTACCCACAGGTGCTGCTTCTCAAAATCCGGAGACAGATATGGATTGCCGTCCAGATGACGAATAACCCAGAGATAATACATGGCATATCCAGGAGCTGCTACCTGCGGATGTACCTTATCCGGCTGGATCAGCACGGTATCATTGTGCTCCAGCAGAACACCTTCATCACCCAGCCGCAGCAGACCAAAACCGTTCTCCGGATAGAACTTATAGAAGTAAATCTCCGGCTGCGCATGGGAATGGGACGGGAATCCGGACCATTTTCCCGGATAATGCATATCTTCTCCGAACATCAGATTGGAATCCGGTGTCAGCCGCTTGTCCTGTGCTGTGCGTACAATACGTGTACCTGCTTCATTCATGCAGCCCTTTCCCCGTACTTCTTCTACAATCTGATCGCCCCAGCGAACTGCCGGTGCAAACAGCTTGTCGTTTTCCGTACGTACAATGACTACCTGGCTGTCCTCTGCCACACCACGAATCACGGCAGGAACATTTTGGGGAAGATTCACACACCAGATGGTATCATTGGTGTATGTTTCTCGCTTTCCCCTGATAGTCTGACCATCATAGGTTACTTCGATTTCGCCATACAGCAGAACGAAGACACGCTCCAACTGCTTGTCATCAGCGAACTCCATACCGGTATTCAGACGAAGTACGCCAAAGTCCATCATCATTTCACTATGGATGCCATCCAGAGCTGTAATTTCGGTATAACCCAGCTCAAAATCCTTGTCCTGTGTGATTCTCATGCCATTTTCCTCCCAACCGTATGATCCTGACACAGATCTGTGATAATCTCATATGCTGTTTCCTCCACACATGCCACCGGCTTTTGGAACAAAAGCTGACGATCATATGTTTTGGGATTGTCTATAACCTCCTGCCGGAGGGTCTCACCAAATGCACGACGCAATGCCGTTCCCACATTGATTTTTCCCACTCTGCTGTGCCGCAGCGGTGCAAAATTCTGATCCTGCAAACCGGATGCTCCGTGAATGACAAATGGTACCGAGCAAACTGCTTCGATTTCCTGAAGTACATGGAAATCTACATCGACTTTCCGACCCAGCAAGCGGTGTACATTGCCAACGGAAACTGCCAGCCAGTCGGCTGAGGTCTGCTGACAGAACTGCTCTACCTCCTTCGGAGAAGTAAACCGGATTTCCGTTTCACCCAGCTCATCATATGGCACATTGCCAAGCTCTGCTTCTACCTGAACACCCTTTTTATGCGCCCATTCGCAAACCTGTATGGTATTGCGGATATTCTCTTCCAGCGGCAGCTTGGATCCATCATACATGACAGAGGTAAATCCTACATCAATAGCATAGCGCACCATTTCCAGATCGCTGCAATGATCCAGATGGACACCAACCGGCACCTTCGCTTCATTTGCCAGTGAATGAAGCAGAGCCGACCAATGCACCAGTTCCAAATCTCTGCGTGCATCGCGGTTAATCATCAGCAGAACCGGGCTCTGTGCCCGTTCTGCCGCTCGAACCACCGCCTGTGCATCCTCATAGCCGAATACGTCAAATCCCGCTATGATATGATCCTGTTTTCCGGCATGGGATACGTAATCTTGATCCCATCTCATACCTTCATCTCCTCAACATGTGCAGCCCGGTGTGCTTCTGCTGCCGGGAAATCCGGCATGGAATCGCCGCAGCTGATGGTGGTCAATGCGATGGAAGCACAGGCCGTGCCAAGCTGCATCGCATATTCCAGATTGTCTTTCCGCAGGATGCCATACATCAGACCGGCTGCATATGCATCGCCGGAACCGAATGTCTTCACTGCTTTTGTGGGAATGATTCCACAGCGTGTGACGCTGCCGTCTGCCGTATATCCTGCAGAGCCCCGCGGACCGTCTTTTACAATAACCAGGGAGACCCCCTGCTCCAGCAATACTTTTGCCGACTTTTCATTGTCCTTGTTGTTGGGCATGCTCAGGTATTCCACTGCATCAAATTCTTCCCGGTTGCCAATGACAATGTCGCACTGAGCGATTACCTTTGCATAGCATTCAGCCGTCTCTGTCTGGCTTTTCCATCCAAAGGGACGATAGTCAATATCGAGAACCGTTACTGTTTCATGCTTTCGTGCCAGCCGAAGGATTTCAAACATTGCTTCACGGGAAGGTGACTGGGAGAACGCAGTACCGGATAGCATGACTGCTGCAGAGGATGCGATCATCTGCTCATTGACCTCTTCCGGCGCATACAAAATATCTGTTGTACTTCCACGATACAGATAGGTTCCATGATGAAACTTTTCTTTCTCTGTTGTATATCCGCCGCTCTCCTCCGGACTGATAATCTCTGTGACCGCAATGCAGTTGCGCGCATTGCTATAATCTAAAACAATACCATCGGTATCAATTCCCTGCTCTTGGAAGGTCTTTAGAATGTACTCACCCATTCCATCATGTGCGATCTTTCCCAAGAAACCGGTTCTGAGTCCTAACCGTGCGGCTCCCTGAACAATATTTGCTGGGGAACCTCCTACCGACTTTGTAAAAGAAGGAATATCCGAAAAGTTACATCCTATCTTTGTCGTATTCAGATCAATTCCCGCTCGGCCGGCAAGCACCAGATCAATCGTGCGATTGCGATGTACTTTCATACCGATTCAATCTCCTTTCTTTTTACGCTTTGTAGTGTGCTTTTCTTTTGTGATTTCAATATATCACTTCATTCGTTTATTTTCAAGTTTCGCTTTCTTTCGTTTTATTTTTGAGATATTGATTCTTTCGTTTGTTTCGTTTATAATGAAACCATCAAAGGAGGCGATTGCCATGGCAACACGTTTGGACATAATTAGAAATCTGCTTCTCACACAAAAAAAATTATATGTAAACGATTTAACTGAAAGATTTCACGTGAGTAAGGTCACAATACGCAAGGATCTTACTCTTCTGGAGGATGAAGGAATTGCTGAACGATTTTATGGGGGCATTACCTTAGCAGAAAACGCCTTTGAAGATATTACTGAGGATGATCCCGATATTATTCGCATCCTTCTGGCTCGAAAAGCCTGCGAACAAATTCAGGATGGCGATAATATCTTTCTAGGATCCGGACGTACCTGCTGCTGTCTCGCAAAAATGTTAAATCGGTTTGAGAATCTTTCCATTGTCACCAATAACATCAGTGCGCTGGGGGATTTACTCAAGACAGATAATCGTTTATATCTGATCGGCGGCGAGGTTACCTCTACCGATGGAAAAACTCTGTTTGCCAGCCCGGAAAATCCTAATTCCTCTACCGATAATATTTTTGTGACAAAAGCATTCACAAGCATATCGGGAATTGATCTTCAGGCCGGTCTGACCGTACATTCTGTCGTATCCACCCACATCTATCACATACTTCCTTCTATTGCCCGATCCTGGTACCTGATGGCAGATCATTCTAAATTTGACCAGATCGCTATGTATCCTGTTGCGGAACTGGGACAGATTCAATATCTGATTGCCGACAATTATCCCACACATTACGAAAACGTACTTGCCCAAAATAAGATTCAAATCCTGTGAAGTTGACCGCCTCCCAATCATATGAATCCGTAACACAAATAAGCCACAGCTGTCTATCCCCGAAAAGGGAACAGCTGTGGCTTGTTTCTCTTTTGTATTCAAGCATTCTTTAAGAGGATTCCATGCATGCATTATCCCACTGTGTATCACACACAGCGAGGGCTTTTTTTGAACTTCAGGAGTTCATTTTATTTCCGTCACAAACTATATGTCACGCACCATACACTTCCGTCATGAGTCGCATCCCGACTTTCAGACCTTCCTCAAAAGCGGTCTTCTCCCATGCACAGCACACCGTCCCCTGCCGGTCCATGATCTTCT
>OHAC01000161.1_pt1 | contig 72832 bp, 81 predicted proteins | sample 1577051 | NCBI WGS metagenome assembly OHAC01 (sample SAMEA3541499, study PRJEB24748) | human gut metagenome | biome: human gut; feature: human-associated habitat; material: faeces | place: China | collected 2012 | reverse complement strand
TCATGCAATTGCATGACGCGCACCTCGCAACAAGAATGCCGGAGCATTCTTGAACGGCTAGCTCAGATCATGTTAGAAAAAACAGATGATGAACATTACATCACCATGCCTGAAATCATGAAAGCATTAGCAACGTATGAGGTTACAGCTGACAGAAAAAGCATTTATAACGATCTACGTGATCTGGAAAAACTGGGGATTGAAGTAGAAGGCGAGCCCGTTGGAAAGTAAAAAAATCCGATTTCAATATTATCAATGGAATGTGAAAAAGGAGACAGAATTGCGGCACAATGGTGCGTGGTATCACATCAGTCCGTGGGGCTTGTTGTGGGAGGATGAAAATTATTTTACAGTTAGTGTGAACGTGCATGTCAGCAGGCAGTTCCTTGGATGGGTATTTTCTCTTGGAGAAGGGGTAAAAATTATTTCGCCGGATGATGTAGTGGATGAAATGAAACAGGAAATTGAACGGTTGATTCGACAGTATAAATAATGATGTAATACGTGGTGTTGAAAAAATAATAAGAGAACAGGCGGGCGGAATCAGCATCTATCAAAAAGTAAAATTACGAAAACTGTGATATGTATAGAATTATTTATAACAGAGACAACATGTAAAAATAATTTGAAAGATATAGAGAAACGAGGATATACAAGGATACTATGAGCAATCAGACAAGCATAGAATTACAGAAAGATGGTCGTACACTGACGCTTTATGTGATCCGGTCAGCGAGAAAAAGCATTGGCTTACAGATGCGGGAAGATGGGACGGTACTTCTTCGAATCCCGAATCGTTTATCCGCACGTGCGCTGCAGGATTTTCTGACACGGGAGCAGACGTGGATTTGGCAAAAAACAGAACAGATGCAGTCACGTATAAAACAGCGGGAAACAACAGGTGCAATCCCAGTGGAGCAACTCTCAAGCAGAGATCTGGATCAGATTAAGGAAAAAATTGGTTCACGGGTAGCATATTATAGCAAAATCATGGGCGTGACGGTTGGACGAATTACAATCCGAAACCAGAAAACCCGTTGGGGAAGTTGTAGTTCCAAGGGCAATTTGAATTTTAACTATCAGTTATATTATTTGCCGGAAGAACTGTTGGATTATGTGGTGATTCATGAGTTGGCGCACAGAAGACATATGAATCATTCCGCAGATTTTTGGGCGGAAGTAGAAAAATATTGCCCAGATTATAAGGTGCAAAGGAAGCGGTTGAAGGAATATAAACTGGTGTAAATCAGTGCGATTATTGCGTAGATGCAGCGGTTGAAAATGCGAAAGTGCGGAATATAAGCCAGTGTAAATTGGTGTGATTATTGGTGAATGGAGTGGGCAGAGTATAAGTTTGTGTAAAGTGGTGTGATTACTGGTAGATGCAGTGGGTGAAGATGTGAAAGAGAAAAATAGGTTAGTGTAAAGCATTGTAATTACTGAGAGGTACTGATAAGAAGATATAAAAAATGGACAGATAAAGAGATTTATTAGAATCCCCGATATCTGTCCGATTTTTATTGTTATGATTTGTTGTACTGTTACGTTATAACTATTACAGTTTTTCTATTATAACGGGACCGTAACGAAACAATTTATATCAGATGGGAGATGACTCCCACCTCTATAGGTGGTGAGAAACAAGCTAGTATCAGTGGTGGGAGCCAATCCCCCATCTGATATAGCCTCCGGCAGGATTACAGAGGTGCGCAGTTGAAGTATGTCATGCAATTGCATGACGCGCACCTCGCAACAAGAATGCCGGAGCATTCTTGAATTTTGATTAGTCGATGTAAGATACTGCAATACGATCAGCTGGAATCTCACGCTCCGGGAAAGTGTCATCGGTATCGCCAAGTGTTACAGCACAGCAAGGAACATGTCCTGCTGGAAGACCAAGTTTTGCAATAAGTTCGGGTTTTTCATTTAAAGCTCTGATCGCACCCCAAATGTTGCAGCTTCCGATTCCGAGGTCAGTAGCCATCAGGCACATATGCTCTGCCATCATAGCAGCGTTGGAATACTGTACATTTCCCATTGCCGGATTTTCAATCGGTGTAGAAATCACTACAAGGCAAGGTGCACCGTAAAGAGGTGTTTTGGAAGAATCGCCAAAGAATTCAGCAGCATTGCGGTCTAATTCCTGTAATAATTCAGCATTGCGGACAACTGTCATATGCATGGTATCATATTTTCCCATTCCAATCGGGGAAGCCTGTGCAGCCAGCAGGATTTTTTGTAAATCTGCATCTGATAATGTGTTTTTGTAGCTTCTGACTGATTTACGACAAGTCATAGTTTTTAAAGTTTCCATAGTAGTATCATCCTCCTGTAATAAAAAATGATGCATTGATCCTGTTATGAAAAATGCAGTTTGACTGTAAAATTAGTTTTTACTATCTATTATTATACTATGAAAAAAAGAGCTTGCAATGTTTTTTTGATTCATCGGAGAGGATATGAATATGTCATTAAGTCTGAAATATAGAAATGTGAATTTTAAGGGTAAAGATATTATGTGATAGGTGAAACAATTATTATTATATGGCTTATATAGAGAGCTTTTTGTGGAGAATGTATTTTTTCGTTTTCCCTCTTGTAAAGTGGTGTGAGAGTAATATATAATAAAATGAAATGGCAAAGCATTTTGTCGATGTATGGCAAAAATTTTTTTATATATAATATAAAATCATATGTAAAAAGTAAGATCAGCCATGATGAATATCAATATCACATGTAAATAATTTATTGCGAAGGAGGAAACGATCCAATGAACAGAGAAACTGTCATAGTGATTGATTTCGGCGGTCAGTATAACCAGCTTGTGGCACGACGTGTCCGTGAGTGCAACGTGTACTGCGAGATTTATTCCTATAAGACTGATATCGAAAAGATCAAAGCTATGAATCCAAAGGGAATCATTCTGACCGGAGGACCGAACAGCTGCTACGAAGCGGATTCACCGACTTATACAAAAGAGCTGTTTGAACTTGGAATCCCGGTACTTGGTCTTTGCTATGGTGCACAGCTGATGCAGCATATTTTAGGCGGAAAAGTAGAGCGCGCCGAGGTGCGTGAGTATGGTAAAACAGAGGTATTTGTGGAGAACAGTTCCAAATTATTCCACAACGTATCTCCATCCACTATCTGCTGGATGAGTCATTTTGATTATATTTCAAAAACAGCTCCGGGATTTACGATTACTGCTCACACTGCAGACTGTCCGGTGGCAGCAGCAGAATATGAGGAGAAAAAATTGTATGCAATTCAGTTCCATCCGGAAGTACTTCACACAGTAGAAGGTAAGACAATGCTTTCTAACTTTGTATATGAAGTATGTGGATGTGTCGGTGACTGGAAGATGGATGCATTTGTAGAAAATACCATCAAAGATATCCGTGCAAAAGTAGGTGATGGACGTGTACTTCTTGCATTATCCGGTGGTGTAGATTCTTCTGTTGCAGCAGGACTTCTCTCCAGAGCAATCGGAAAACAGCTGACTTGTGTATTCGTAGATCACGGTCTGCTTCGTAAAGATGAAGGTGATGAGGTAGAAGCTGTATTCGGACCGGAAGGACAGTTTGATCTGAACTTCATTCGCGTTAATGCACAGCAGAGATATTATGACAAACTTGCTGGAGTAACAGAGCCGGAAGCAAAACGTAAAATTATCGGTGAAGAGTTCATCCGTATTTTCGAAGAGGAAGCAAAGAAAATCGGTGCCGTTGATTTCCTGGCACAGGGAACTATTTATCCAGACGTTGTAGAGAGTGGTCTGGGCGGTGAGTCTGCAGTTATCAAATCTCACCACAATGTAGGTGGACTTCCTGAGTATGTAGATTTCAAAGAAATCATTGAGCCGTTGCGTGACCTGTTCAAAGACGAGGTTCGTAAAGCCGGACTGGAGCTTGGAATTCCGGAGAGACTGGTATTCCGTCAGCCGTTCCCGGGACCGGGACTTGGTATCCGTATCATCGGCGAAGTTACCGAAGATAAGGTTCGTATCGTTCAGGATGCAGATGCAATTTACAGAGAAGAGATTGCAAAAGCCGGACTGGATCAGGATATCAACCAGTACTTCGCAGCACTGACAAATATGCGTTCTGTTGGTGTTATGGGTGATGAGAGAACTTATGATTATGCCGTTGCACTTCGTGCTGTAAAGACGATTGACTTTATGACGGCAGAAGCTGCAGAGATTCCTTATGAGGTTCTAAATAAGGTGATGAGCAGAATTATTAATGAGGTGAAGGGTGTAAATCGTGTATTCTATGATTTGACGAGTAAACCACCTGGAACGATTGAGTTTGAGTAGAATCCGGTGAGCCGCAAACCCTTTGTTTATAAGGGGTTCAAGGCTCTCCGTTTTCACGATTGCACACTGATTGCACAGTGCGTGGTCTTAATATACAATAAAAAAGCGGCTTGCTGGTCGCGAGCGGGTGCTGCTTCTTGGTGGGAGGGCACCCGTTTTTTCTTCCTCATGCACGGTGGTAGTCCGCCGTGTGTTGGTTGCTCGTGTAGTTCGCGATGCTCGTCTTCGGCTCACTGTAGTTGAGGATGCCGGTGAGCTTCTTTGCGACTGCTTGGTTGGTATTGGGATACAGGTGCCCATATGTCCCAAGCGTGGTCTGTATCTTCTCATGCCCGAGCCGTTCCTTGAGGAGCAATGGGCTTTCTCCCATGTTGATGAGAAGTGACGCGTGGGAGTGGCGAAGGTCGTGAACCCGGACGCGGTGAACGCCTGCGAGGTCTGCGAGCTTCTTCATTGCACGCGGAAGCCTTGTCTTTGTAGTCGGAAGCCCGTTGTAGCTCAATACGAACTCACAGTCAGGGATGACAACGCGCTGCACCTTGCGCCATGCGGCGAGTTCGGAAAGCGTGTCCTCATCCAGATAGATGGAGCGGATTGCCGCACGCGTCTTCGGTTTCGTGAACTTGTAGTCCGACTGGTTGTGGTAATAGAGCGTTTTGGTGATGGAACAAAGCCCGGTCGTGAAGTCGATATCGCTCCACAGGAGGGCAGATGCTTCCCCAAGCCGCATCCCACTCATGAATAGGAAGAGCAGGCTGATGAACAGGTAGTGCTCGTAGTAGTCTCCCTTGTAGAGTTTGGAAATCACCTTCTCGAACTCATCAAGCGTCCAGAAGTCCACAAGCGGTTTCTGCCCACGAACGTTGCCGACCATCCGTGACGGGTTCCTTTCCGTAATACCCAATATGACGGCACGGTCGAAGGCAACGGAGAGCATTCCCTGTGTGACGCGCACGTAGTTCGGGCTATATCCTGCGCGGATGAGGGCAAGCTGCCAGTTCTGTATGTCGATTGGCTCGATGGCATCGGTAAACTTCTCGTAGAAGCAGGAGAAGTGTTTCCGCACCGTACCGGCGCGGCTCTCGAAGGTACTCTCCTTTACCTGTGTCTGATACCAAGGCAGGTAGGTGTCCTCAATGAACGTTCCGAAGGGAATCCTTTTCTGTTCGGTGGGAAGCGATTGGGAAGCAAATTGCAAAACGAGTTTTGCATATTCCTCTTTCGCTTCTTTTTTTGTCTTGAATCCGCTCCGGTATTTCTGAATCCGCTTTCCCGTGGAATGGTCGAATCCGAGATTGGCGCGGAAATAGTAGGTGCCGTTATCGGCTTTCTTAATTTGGTCGTTTGCCATTTGTCTTTACTCCTTTTTCAGGAGCGCGACCAGCGGCATCACCGTCTAAGGCAATCCCAAGAAGCTCCTCGACGGCTTCCGCCGGAACGCGGTCGAGCTTGCGTGAGGAGTAGAAGGGATAGCCCTTCTCAACCATGCGAATTTTCGCCAGACGGATGATATCGGTGGCGAAAGAGTTCCCATAGCCGAGGGCAACTAAATCTTTTTTCGTTACGGTTACCATGGCTCTCCTTTTGACAGGAAAGCAGACTACTCGTCTTTCTGACTGTATTGTAGCAGGTCAGAGCGTGTTTGTATATAGTCTGCTTCCTTTCCTTCTTTCTGGTTGTCTGGTTTCCTGTGTTTGTGGTTTTACTGTTTACGGTTTAAACCTCAGCATCGCACGCAACAGCTTCGCCTGCATGAACGACTTCATCGAGAGGTCGATGCCGTAGTCCCAGAAGCCATCCGCGTCGGTGTAGAACCCGGTGCAGAGTCCGTCCATGAAGTCGTTGAAGTAATCGAGCACCGCCCCGGCAGCAAGGGCATCTCCGCTTGTCGCGGCAACGACGGTATCGTAGTCAATCTTTGTCTTTGCCATGCGGGTCACCCCCTTCCGTCAGAATGTCCGCAAGACGGGCGAGCGCACGGGCGCGACGGTTCTGCACCGTGGAGCGTGGGAACCCCATGTCCTCACCGATACGCCTATCCGACCATCCGGCAAAATAGGAGAGCAGGATGATTGCCTGCTCCTCTGGGCAGAGTTTTTCCAGCGCATCTGCGAGGTCTTTGTCTGTCACGCCGATAGGCTTCCCGGCGGCATCGAATACGGTTTCCCGCTCCGGCACGTCCTGCCAGTCCGCAAGGCTTTCGAGTTCACTTCTTCTGAGGTCGCAGAACAGCACCTCGCGGTTGCGTCTCCTTTTGCGCTCCCTCAAAACGTCCGTCCGCGCGTTCACGAGGGTCTTCCGGCAATAGGTCAGGAACATGCCGACCACTTCGTTACGGTTCGCTTTCTCTTTCGTCATCTTTTTTCCTCCTTTCGGTATAGGCACGATTTCCGTGCCCTTTCCTGCCAAGAGGAAAAAGAAAGCCCCGCAGCGTCGATACGCTACGGGGCGCGGGGACGGTGCCGGGAAGGAAATCGGCACCAGAATCAGGAAGAAGCGGCTGATGCTTAAAAACCGCTCCGCTACGATTCTATCTCCTCGATTCCCAACTTCCGCTTGAAATCTTTGCGGTTCTTCATTCCGATTTCCCGACGGCGCGAATTGCCGTCGTACTTCACCGGGAACCCGACCTCAACGATGCGGTCGAAGACACGTCCCCACGGGTCATCTGCCGTGGCGTTCAGGATTCTCTCGCGAAAGTCGAAGTTCGTCGTTATCACCATCGGTTTCCCTGCCTTGTAGCGTCCGTCGATAACGTCGTAGACGTGCTCCATGACGTACTCGGTGGAGCGCTGGGCACCGAGGTCTTCAAGGATGAGGAGGTCTGGGGCGAGGATTCTCTCAAGGTTCCCGGAACGCTTCTCGAAGGAGGATTCCATCAGGTTCACGACCTGCTTGATATCGGTCACGAGACAGGAGAACCCGCGCTCGATGACGGCGTTCGCGATGCAGGACGCATGGAAGCTCTTGCCTGTGCCGCGCTTCCCGTACAGGACAAGCCCCTCCGGGTCTTTCGGGTCGAAGGTCGCGGCAAATGCCTTGCAGACGGTGCTCTGAGCCGCGTTCCTGCCGTCATCGGCATCGAAGGTGCAGAAGGCGTACCTGCCGGATGAGGGGAAGCACTGCTTCCTTAGCCGTTCCGTCCTACGCCTTTTCTCCGCCCGCTCGGTTTCCTCGCGCTGCCTGTCCGCTTCCTCCCTCTGGCAACGGCACATGGTCGGGACAAGGTGCGGCTCCTTGAAGATTCCGCCCGCCGGGAACATCCGCTCGCGTGGCTCTCCGCATTTCCCGCAGACGAGGATGCCGTCCGCGTCGCGATAGTCCTCGCCCGGCTTCCGTCCGTCCTGCTCCTTGGTTTTCGTTACGTTTTCACTCATTTACCTCGTCCTTTCTGCGTTACCCTGTCTGAGAGCCTGTCTACGGGACTTTGCAGTCTTGTTCGGGCAGTTGCTGCCACATGACATTTAACGTGTCATAGGCAGGCTCTCAGGCATTCTCAGGGGCATTTCTAGTACATGTTCTCGTCGATATATCCCTGAGCCGTCTCCCGGTCACAGCCCCATTTCGCCATGACCTCCTCGACGGAGGGGATTTTCCCGACCGCATTGGCCTTCGGTTCCGTGCGTGCGGGAGGGGTCGCAGCCTTCGGGTGTTCGTTCCTGTCCCAGACTGCGGCGAGCTTCTTCCAGTCATCGACGGGCTTGCCGGAGTTCGTGCGCCAGCCGCGTCCCTCGTTCACATCGAAGAAGCGGTCGGGGTCAACCGCGAATCCCATTTCCGCGAAGTGCGAGCGGACTTCCTCCCTTGTCGGGATTCCAGAACCTGTCATCCCATCCCCATCAGCCACAGCTGTAGATGTAGCTGTATTCTTATATCTATCATCTATATTCTTAGGGCGTGACGCAATTTTTACAGCTTCATTTTCAACCTGCGCAGATTGTCTACCTGCGCTTTTACCGTCTGCGTCAGTGTAAAAACCGGTGTCAAAATCACTGTCAACTTTTACGTCAAAATTGACGTCAACTTTGCTGTCAAAGCTGTCAACTTTTACACCGTCAATTTTTACAGTGTCAACTTTCGTGCCGTCATCTTTTACGATTTTTCCGCCTTTTGGGGCTGGAAGTGCTGGCGCATATTCCTTGCGGTACTTGATAACGGAGGGGCGGCTCACTCCGGTCTTCTCGGCAACCTCGGTATTCGTGGCTTCCGGATGCTCGGTAAGGTATGCGAGCACTTTATCCTTCTTCACCTGACGGGTTCCCTTTCCGTTCTTACGGGCGCGCTCCGAAGCCTTGCGCACGCGGTTTTCCTCGCGCATTGCGTCGATTGCCGGGACGTTCTGGTTGAACTCCCAGTCCGCGATGGCGTAGATGCCATCCTCGCAGATGACAAGGCCGAGCTGTACGAGCGGCTGCATGCATTGCCGAAAGGCGGGAACGGTCTTCTTAGTGACCGCAGCAAGCATCTCGTCGGTGTAGGGAACGTTTTCGTGGAGAAGGAGCTTCCCGGCGCAGCCGCATTTCACCGCAAGCGATTGTAGACGGGCGAAGACGGTGTAGATGGAGTCCGCATTGTCCATCGCGTCGATGAGTAGGGCTTCCTGCGTGTCGAAGAACTCACTGTAGTCCCTGCGCCACGCTCCTCGGAGCTTCATTGGTACACCTCCGGGGTCTTCTTATCGCGTTCGGCTTCGGAGTAGGCGAGGTGGTCGAAGGGTGGGAACCTCGCGACAACCGCGAGGGCATGAGTGTACTTGGCGTGATTCGCCCGGTAGCCGAAGGAGGAGAGCATATCCATGACTTCGGTATCCGTGAACGTGCCGTCATCGGTCACGATGGTGAACGTGCCGTCATCGTTTTTCGTGACCGTCCGCGTGTGGATTTTAGCCAGGGCGAGGACGAGTACGGTCGCGGAATCCCCATTCGGCTCATGGTCGATGAGCGTCATCTCAGGTGTCTCGTAGAAGTTCAAGGGGATGTAGTAGTAGTAGCTGCTGAAATCCATGGTGCTCCTTTCTGCTTGCAATCTGTGATTATGTTTTACTATATCTGTCCTGTTTTGTGGACTTTTCCAGTCAGATTTCATGCTTCTTTCACAATTAGACACGCGTTTTGAGATGGTTCTGCCAGATTCGCGTCCCGTGCGGCGGTGCGCTGTGTTACAGTAGCGAAAGTCCTTTCTGCCTGTTGCTTTTATCTCGGAGTGCGGGCAGGAGAAAAGGGAGCCTGTGATTTCGGTCACACGGCTCCCTTTTCTGTTACCAGTCGGAGTTTTCGCTATCCGGTTCCGCTGCCTGTAACCCACCATCAGCGACAGGCTCCGTTTTTACCGTTTTCTTCTTGCGTGCATCGAGACGCGCCTTGGCATCCTCCGGGGTACTTCCGTGGGCGGTGAGCATGTCGCTCACCTCGTCTGCATGGCTCGCAAGGAATCGGTCGAGTGCGTCGAGGTCGAGTTCCTGCCAAGCGCAACCGACGGCGGAGAGCACACTTTCACCAGCGGAATGGGTGACCAGAGAGCGCCACTTCCGGTTCCGCTCGCGAATCTTCTTTTCAAGTTCCTTTTTCTTCGCTTCGAGTTTGGCGAGTTCCGCCTTCTGTTTCTCGATACGCTCCTCGAAATCTTGAATGGTAGCCATGGTTCTTCCTTCCTACTTGACGGCATCCCTGAACAGATTGTGCCATAACGCGCGGAGGATGGTAAGATTCCGGCAGGGCGCGGTGCCGGAACAGGGGCAAAGGCACCGTGCCCCGGTTTTGCGAAGAAAAAGGAAGGAATTGGGCAGATGTATTCCAAGGATGCAGGGAAAGACCAGATGCTGATGACGATGGAACGCGCGCTTACAAGCGGGCAGAAGGCAGGCTTCTTCTTCCTCGGCTTCCTCGGCGGCATCGTCGGGATTCTCGCCGCATCCCTGATGAACATCAACGCGCCGTACCGACCGGAGGGAACGAAGATGGCGGCACTCGGATTTGCGACGGCCTGCGTTCTAGGCATCCTTATCGCACTTGTTGGCTTCATCGCGCTCCTTGGTGCCAGATAGAGGTGGCAAGATATTGAAGGACTTCCTCAATCAGCGTCCGGCATTCTTCCAGCTGCACCAATCCGTTCGTGTGAGATGAGAAGGGGCATCCTGCGCGGGTGCCCTTTTTTCTCTGCATTGTTATGATGGTTTTATGGCTTGCCGTGTTTGTGGTTTGGTGGTCTGCTATATTTATTGTTAGTTAGCCAGAAGGGAGCAGAGGGTGGAAAATATGCCTGACAATGTGAAAGACAATCCCGCCGAAAAAAGGGAAGCCCTGCTCGCCGACCGTCTCAGGCTGCATAAGGGTTACAGGAAGCGGTTCGTGAAGGGAAGGAACAGACATGGACGGATACACGCTTTCCATCAGTCGTTGCAGTGGTGGTGACGGGGTGGAGGAGAGCTTCAAAGCGAAGATAAAGCGTCGAGAAGCTGCGCTAGATGCCTTTGCCGTTGCAGAAGCGTACTGCAAGGAAAGTTGGATGGTCTCAAGATGCGAGCGGGAGGGATTTGACGGTTTCATCATCGACCTGCGCTCCGATGCTGAGGATGAGACCATCCGTCTCGTCAGGCTTGTGCCCGACAGCGAGGATGGCATCATGGATGATGTATTCCGTCTGGAATACGGCAGTTGCGAGTATAAGGTTTAGGCACGCCATCGGCGAGTTCATTCATGCTTTTATATGCAGGATATAAGGAGTGTACGATTCACCTGCTTGCTGGTATGCTGTTCTGCTATATTTATAGACAGCAAAAGGGGCGGCAACCGAGCTGCCCCATGGCAGGAAGGAAAACCCATGAGCACACCGTCCGTCACCATCCTCAAGAACCTCGTCCTCAACTGGAAGAGCAATCAGATGGAAGAGGAGACCATCGCCACGTTCTATCGCCACTGGGACGGTTATCCCAGCTGCCATGCCATTGATATCGCCAACTCGCTCGTTGTGGCATCGCGAACCAAGCCTGAACATATCGACTTTTCGGGAGCGAGCGTGGAGAGGGACATTTTCAATAACCGAAACTGGTGCCAGCATTTCCTCAAGGCGATGTGCATGGCGGATGCCGATATCGAGTTCATCGGGGAGGACAATGTGCCCTCTGCGAGCTACACCTATGTTGTCACGGGCGCTTACGATAACTTCGGCGGCAAGGTCAGCATCGGCGCAGAAGAGTATCTGAGCAGAATCAACATCAAGGTCTACGAAGGAGATGAGAACGGGAATCTCGTGTTTGAGGGCGGAGCTGCTGAATGTCTGGCATGGGCTGACGGATATTGCGGGCATTGCTAAGTCGAGTGAAGGGCATCCGGGAGGGTGCCCTTTTTCTTTGGATTTTTGGGAACTGCCCTGCGGGCGGCGTGAAGGCGCGGGGGCGTTGCGGGAACGGGGACTCGGGGGCGGCTTTCCCACCCTTCCAACAGCCTGCGGGTCGGGCTAGGAACCCTCCGGCCATTGAAAGCGCGGAAAAGCCTTCTACTTGGCGGAAACGGGAGCTGACCTGCCGGGGTTTCCAACATTCCGACAGGCTCCGGGTCAGTCTAGGAACCCTCCGCCCATCGAAATGTTGAAAACCCCTTCTTCTCGGGAAACCATAGGCCGCAGGCGCGGCAAAGTGGGGCACGCCGCAGCGGCTCGGTAGAGGGCGGGGAAAGGAGGGTCGGTGGCTCCGTGACGGGAGGTTGGTTTTTCTTGACACCCTACGGTTTCGCGGGGTCTCTCCGTGGCGCGGTCGCTTGCGCTCCCTCAGATTAGGGGCTGCTCGCCCCTAATGACCCGAGTTCCATGGAGAAGGCATGGAGTCTCGCATTGTGGTGTGTGCTGGTATGCTATAATACTGGTTATCGGGTAGGCAAGTTAATGGGCTTGCCGAGTAGACGGAAAGGAATCATGAGTATGGCGAGATACCACTACACGCGAGAGAACAAAAACGGCGTGGTACTCTATTTGGAATCGGAACCGGCGGAAGATGCGATGGACGAGTTCGACGATGAGATTGCCGTTGGGTTCAGCGGAAACGGATATCTGAGGTTTTGGACGAGGTGCCGCAGGGCGGCGGAAGCGCTGCCGAATGGTCTCAAGTATGCGGCGGGTGGCAGATGCGTAATCACAGATACGTTCACGGGTGAGGAAAAGATTTGGAGGGTAGGGCTTTAACCATAGGCATTTAGGGCATCCGAAAGGGTGCCTTTTTGCTATATATAATATGCAGGAGGTATGGAGTTTCCCGCTCATATCGTGTTTTCCTGCTTGCTGGTATGCCAGTCTGCTATATTTGTAGACAGCAAGAGGGGCGGCAAGCAGAGCTTCCCAAAGGCAGAAGGGACTTCAAGATGGCTACTTTGGATGTTACGGAGAAGGTCAACGTCCTCGTGGACGCGATTGGCTGGGAGAGTTTTTGCGAAGAGCTGATGGAACGGATGGACGAGGACGCTCTCGATGCCGTCTGCGACCGTATCGCACCGCGTTACGGCGTGGAGCTTGCGGGCGTCGCTATGCAGCCTAAAGACACGGAGGAGCGCCGCAGGGCAATCGACCGAGTGAACCGGGCATATGCCGATGAGGACTACGATAGGTACGAAAGGCTCATCGAGCGCTATTGTCATAGGTTCGGGTTTGACGGCGATTACGGTCTTTTTGAGGATGCCTGCACGGATGCCCGCTTGTTTGGTCATGGAATCGGCTAGAGGAGGAAACATGACGCTCGAGGAACTGTTCGAGGAGACTTGCATTCAGGGTGAAATCGCGATTCAAAGCTATGATTCGACGGGTACTACGATTGAGCACTATCTAGGTGATGCGGAGGAGTTCTACCCTGACGAACACCCGCAAATCCTTGAAAGGGAGGTCGGCTATATCTTCCCGCTCATGGAGGTAGAACCGACCATCTGTATCGAGCTGAAAGATGAGGGATGAGCGGAATGAAGGTCAAGGAGTTGATGGATAGCCTGAAAGGGGATTGTTACCGCTTTCGCGTCCATTATCCAGAGGAATGGGAGTTTGGACTCATAACGGGAGCGACTTTCTTCGGCAAGCGTGGGCTGGTCTTGCAGCATGGGGAGGATGACGTGAGTTCTTTCACACTGAACCCGTCTTGGCTTTCCTGCGAGGACGAGACGCAGCGTTGCATCATGGTCGAGATTTACTTGGAGCCGTGAGGATGGGCGCGGGGAGTAAGCCCCTGCGCCCGTGGCAGGTCTGCGCAGGGGATGTTATCGGTAGTGGCAAGCGGGTCGAGTACGTGTTCGAGCGGTACGGGGAACTGTACATAAACGCAAGCGACGAGGAGCTTGTGCGGCAGGGGAAGCGAACCTATGGAGAGGAGCTTACAAGGCTCTACGACCTCGACCTTTCCGGGTGGAGGGTCATCGGCCATTACGGGTGCGGACGCGGCTACGAGGGACGAAGCTGGTATGACATGGGGAAGCCGTTCGGACGGCGCTAGAGAAGGGATGAATATGGGCAAGGAGAAAATCGAGGAGAAGGACGTGCGGCTTCTGAGGTATGCCGTCGAGCAGGCGTTTGACGGGGCGATGAGGGACGGGGCATTGACGCTGTTGAACCGTCTGGTCGATTCGGCTTCGGAAGCGGCAAATCTTGAGGAAGAGCTTCTGAACCTCAAGGGGGAGTATCAGAGGAGCATGGAGAACTCGAAGAGAGGGGCATTCAAACGCCTTCATGCTACCTACAAGCGCAAATGCAGGCGAGAGAAGCGAATGGCGAAGGGGCAGATGCTTTGCGCAGACGGCAAGCCGGTCATGTTCGGTGAGACCCTTTACGGAGGGGACGGACGCGATTGGTTGATTGTCGGGATTGCCGGAGCGTGGTCGTATGACGTGTACGGGCTGCACGTCGCGCACGACGGGAAAAAAGAGAAGAAACCGCTTCGAGCGGAATGGCTTGTCCATGAGCTGACGGATGCCGGGGAGGAGGTTTAGGAAAAGGATGCTGCCAACAAAGAAGCGCTGTCCTAGGTGCGGGCGTGTGCTGCCAGCGGAAGCGTTCAACTTGGTTCGCGGCGGAAGGGAGCTTGCCGGGTGGTGCCGTGCGTGCAACCACCGCTATTATCTCGACCGCAAGGAAGCGGGATTCGTCAGGAAGAACCCGAGCGGGCGGAGGATTGCGCATGGAGGGTATACCGATGCGGTCGGCAGGTATATCGACCTCGGATAGGGAAAGGACGGGCATCCGGGAGGGTGCCCTTTTTTCGTGCAGGATATGCAGGATATATGGAGTGTACGGTTCACCTGCTTGCTAGTATGCCGGTCTGCTATATTTATAGACAGCAAGGGGGACGGCAACCGAGCCGCCCCATGGCAGAAGGGACTTCAAGATGAAGAACGTCAGGGAGCTTGAGACCTATGGTGCAATCCTTATCGGCTGCGGGATTATGGCGTACACGCTCATGCTTGCGAGCGTGGATGCGCCGGTCTGGGCGACAATCGAGTTTGTTATGGGTACGCTCTTCATGGTGGTCGGCGTGTGGTGCGTCTACCTTGCGGGTATGGAGTACGACTACCAGATGGAAAAGCGCCGCTACCGCAACAAGAGGTAAGCACTAGCAGACCATAACCGCTATCGGGAGGAGTTCGGTCGGTAAAGGAGCTAGGGCATCCGGGAGGGTGCCCTTTTTCTTTGGATTTTTGGGAACTGCCCTGCGGGCGGCGTGAAGGCGCGGGGGCGTTGCGGGAACGGGGACTCGGGGGCGGCTTTCCCACCCTTCCAACAGCCTGCGGGTCGGGCTAGGAACCCTCCGGCCATTGAAAGCGCGGAAAAGCCTTCTACTTGGCGGAAACGGGAGCTGACCTGCCGGGGTTTCCAACATTCCGACAGGCTCCGGGTCAGTCTAGGAACCCTCCGCCCATCGAAATGTTGAAAACCCCTTCTTCTCGGGAAACCATAGGCCGCAGGCGCGGCAAAGTGGGGCACGCCGCAGCGGCTCGGTAGAGGGCGGGGAAAGGAGGGTCGGTGGCTCCGTGACGGGAGGTTGGTTTTTCTTGACACCCTACGGTTTCGCGGGGTCTCTCCGTGGCGCGGTCGCTTGCGCTCCCTCAGATTAGGGGCTGCTCGCCCCTAATGACCCGAGTTCCATGGAGAAGGCGTGGAGTCTCGCGTTGTGGAGTGTGCTGGTATGCTGCATAACTATAATTACAGATAACAGCAAGGGGGACGGCACCGGAACCATCCCAAGGCAGAAAGGACGGAGCAAATGAAAATCGAGAAAAACGATATGGTCATGGTCTATGACGGGGGCGGCACTGTTCCCCACTGCAAGTATACCGGCAGGTTCGGTGACCTTACGGCATACTGGCAGAAGATTGTCTCGGATGCGGTTTATCTGTTCCGGCTGGGGGAAAGCGAGGAGTGCGACTGGCTGGTTCTCCTCGGTCAGCCTTGGTCACCGTATTCACCGGACGGCATTCGCTAAGGAATTGAAGGGGCATCGGGAAAGAGATGCCCCTCTTTTTCGATGTACATAAGTAGGGAGCGTGTAAATGGATAGGTACGAGGTCATGGCAGGCAAGATGGCACCCTTGACCGACGGGGCGCACCGCAAATGGGGATTCACCGGAAAGGTCGAGACGAGGAGCTATGAGCGGCTGGTCGATGCACTCATTGACTTTGTTGAGACCGGAGACGGCCTAAAAGCGCGGTTCCTCACAGGGTTTGCAGCGTGCTTGGCAGCGGATAGGAAATCTGTCGAGAATCGTGGGTTCGGGGTCGCGGTCAGGAAAGTCCAGTGCCATCGGGGCGAGGACGGCACGGTAAGGGTATCTTCCGTAGAGACGATGCACGAACGTCGGTACACGGTCGATGATTGGCGATACGACACGGCGCATCGCGAGCAGACTGAGAACGGTCAGAAGAGTTGAAGGGATGTACGATGAGTTCCACGATTAAACTGTATGAGCATAACCAGAAGGCATATGACGCACTCCTAGATATGCTTGGGGAGCGCGACCGTGCCTGCGTCATCAAGCCGACCGGAACGGGAAAGTTCGTCATCATCGCAAAGATGGTGCAGGACAACCCGGACAAGCGGTTCCTGCTGCTCGGCACCAACGATTACATGTTCAACGACCAGATGGCGAACCTTACCGAGATTGCGCCGGGGTTCACGCCCGAGAACCTGCAATTCATGACATACAGCGCGGCAATGATGGCAGCACGACGCGGTGAGGAGATTTCCGGTTACGACGTTGTGGTTGCAGACGAGTTCCACCACTGCGGTGCGGAGGAATGGGGAAAGGGCGTTACACACATCCTCGATGCGAACGGGAGCGCCAAGGTGGTCGGCTTCTCCGCCACCCCTATCCGATACACGGATGGCGGGAGGAACATGGCGGACGAGATGTTCGACGGGAACGTGGCCTATTCCATGGAGCTTGAGGAAGCGTGGCTGCGTGGAATCCTGCCGATTCCCGAATACATCGTTGCACTTTACAATGCTCCATCAGAACTTGAGAAGCTAGCGAAATCAATCACGACCGTGAAGGATGAAGCGGCGAAAAAGCGCTTCCAGAAGAAATATGAGAAACTGCGCCGTGCGCTCACGGAAGCGGGCGGCGTGCGGGAAACCATTGCGGCCTATTTGAAGAAAGCGGATGCGAAGGTCATCGTGTTCTGCCCACGCGTCGCAAAGCTCCGTGAGTTCATGCTGCTGCGAAGGGAATGGTTCGGGGCGGTAAACGGCGAGATACACGCATACAAGACCGTGAGCGCAGACCCGTATGGTTCCACGGACTTCCAAGCGTTCAAGGATGATGAATCGGATGCCTTGAAGGTGCTCTACTGCGTGAACCAGCTCAACGAAGCCGTTCATGTCAATGGTGTTGATGCCATCGTGATGGTCAGGCCGACGAAATCACCGACCGTGTTCTATCAACAGCTGGGGCGCGTCCTATCATCGGGCGGAAACCGAATCCCGCTCGTGTTCGACCTCTGCAACAATTTCAGCTCCATCACCGCGACGGAGGGGATTTGCAGTCGAATGGAGAATATCTACCGTGAGATAAAGGATGCCGGGGAACATCCGGCATTTTCACCGAGCGACTTCAAGATTGTGGGAAAGGCACTGGAAATCAAACAGCTCACGAATGAGCTGCAAAGTGCCCTGAACCAACAGGTCAGCGTTGACGATAAGATTAAATTCCTGGAGGAAATCGCGGCACAGAACGGTGGAAAGCTATGAGCGAACCGAAGCTAGGCCAAACAAAAAAGAGTGCCGTCGAGTCATATCTTAGGGCAAAGCGGGAAAAAGGTCAGCTCACCGACGAGGAAATCGCAAGGCTTGATGCCATCGGGTTCAAATGGGAGAAGCGCAAAAAGAAAACGATAGAAGAAAAAGTAGACCTGTACGTTCACTATAGGGAATCTGGAAAGAGATGGCGCTGCAACGAGACGGGTGAACGCTTTCGCTCCCTTGATGACGCGTTCAGGAAATACGGAAAGGAAGGCGATACTTTAGATGTACTTAGGTCAAGAGTCAAAAAAGGACATACGTGGCACGGAATGACGATTAGCAGATGCCAAACAGAAAGACCTATCACAGCTAGCGAACAGGGCAACTTGATACATAGCCTGAAAAGGCACCTTGGAAAAGGAGAGTTGAGCGAAGCACAGATTGAAAAGCTGCGACGCTGCGATTTTCCGCTTGAAAGCATCAAAGAAGCGGTCGGGCTGGATGACAGACTGAGAGCAATATGGGATTCGGAACAAAACGGCGCTCCTGATAGCTTAGAGCTACGAATAAATAAGGAATACGCATGGAAATGCCCGGTATGCGGGTATCGCTGGACTAGAAAGCTCGGCAGGGAAAGGGACAGCAAGGGGTGTCCCGCTTGTCTTGGGAAGGTAGTCATTCCCGGTTGGACGGACTTGGCAACATGCAATCCCGATATTGCGGAGGAATGGAATTACGAGAGGAATGGCAACCTAACTCCATCGGATATCGTGGCAGGTAGCGCGAAGCGCGTCTGGTGGAAATGCCAGAAATGCGGTGGGGAATGGCAAGCTCCGCCAGTCAAGCGAAAGGTTGGGAAGGGAAGCTGCCCGTACTGCGCCGGAAAGAAACTGAAAAGAGGGGTGAACGACCTTGCATCCCAGTACCCGGAGGTGGCACTCGATTATCTGCCGGAGCTGAATGGCGGCATACCTGCGGATGAGGTGATTGTAAAGTACGGAACGAAAGTCATCTGGAAGTGTCACATCTGCGGACATGAGTGGAAAAACGACGTTTATGACAGGACGCGGGCACCGAAGCCGTCCGGCTGCGTAAAGTGCCAACGACGCACAGCCGGTGCTCGCTATCGACAGATAGCGATTGAGAAGTCAGGGACACTTGCGGATACAAATCCCAATCTCGCGGCGGCGTGGGATTACGAGAAAAACGGCAACCTGACCCCATCGGATATTACGGCTAATTCAAATGGAACCTATTGGTTTCTTTGCAAAAGTTGCGGAGCGTCCTATAAGAGCTGGCCGAAAGCGAAGGAGCCGCTGTGCAAGGACTGTATGCACAAGGTCAGAGGAAGAAAAAACGGTAAGAAGGTGGTTTGTGTCGAAACGGGAACGGTATATGAAACCGTCAGAGATGCTGGAATGCAAGTCGGGAAACATCCATCCTCGATATCCCACGCCCTAAGTGATGGAAGCACATGCGCTGGATACCATTGGCAGAATTTGGACGAATGAATGAAGGCATCCGAAAGGGTGCCTTTCTTTTTTGAACAGAATATGCAGGATGTATGGAGCCTGCCGTTAGCCTGCTTGCTGGTATGCCGTTCTGCTATATTTATAGACAGTAAAAGGGATGGTACCGAGCCGTTCAATGGCAGAAGGGAGCCAAGATGGACAGGAAGATTCGATATTTCGTCAACGGGTGGAGCTTTCGGCTCAGTTTTGCAACGCGCCCGGGTTATGACGGAGACCACGAGGATATCAGCGATGGAGATTCGTATGAGCTTGGCGAATACGAGAACTCCGAGGAAGCGCTCGCGGCGGCGGAAGCATTCATATCGACGCATGGGAACGAGGTCAATGACGAGGAAGATGGCATCGGCTCCGTCATCTACTGGACTGTAGAGGTCGAGCGTCGCGTGGAGTACAAAGAGAATGAATGGCTCCCGTGCGATGAGTCCGGGAGGATTGATGATGGTTACGGCAATGAGCCGAATGCGACCGTCGCATATCTCAGCTCACTGGAAGGAAGCCGCGAGGAGCGGGCGTTCGAGCTTGCGAAGAACGAGTATCTGGCATGGCTGGAACACAAGGCAGACCGTTATACGACGGTCTACGGCTACATGGATTAGGTGATAGATATGAACAGCATTTGCTTTGACACCGAGACCACCGGTCTTCATCCGAACGGTAGCGACCCGGATGAGATTCTGACCATCTCCATCATCGGAAGGGACGGCTCCGTCCTGTTGGATGAGAGGTTCCGACCGACCGTGAAGACCGAATGGCCGCACGCGAGCGCCGTCAACGGCATCTACCCGGAGGACGTGGCAGACCTGCCGACTATCGAGACAGCCATACCGCGACTGAGGGAAATCTTTGCAGGGGCAGATGAGGTTATCGGCTACAACGTCGGATTCGACCTCGGGTTCCTATCCGCCGTCGGGGTGCGCCCGAGGGAGGACGCACGCATCACGGACACCATGAAAGAGTTCACGTGGTTCATGGGAAGGCGCTACAAGCTGGTGGATGCCGCCGACCACATCGGATACGAGTGGACGGGCAGGGCGCACGGTTCGCTTGCCGACGCGCTCGCGACGCTTGCCGTGCAGCAATGGCTCGAACAATGGCTCGTAGCAGAGTAGATACGTGCTTAGGGCGTGTGAAGCGTTGCTTTTCACACGCCCTTATCTTTGCAGCGCAAGTGTGTGCAATCTATGTGGTTATCTTGCTCTCTGGGTTGCTGGTATTCTGGTCTGCTATATTTATAGACAGCAAGGGACGAAAGTTTTCCCGGCAGGAGGATTCCAGAATCCTCCGCAAACACCATCGAGAGATTGGAAAGACAATGGCTATCAACCGAGTGACCATCATGGGCAACCTCACGCGCGATGCGGAGCTTCGCAAAAAGGGGGATGCCACGAGTGTCCTCACCTTCGGACTCGCTATCAACGAGAAGAAGAAGGACAGCGAGACCGGCGAATATGTCGATGCGCCGGTGTTTGTCGATTGCGCCCTGTTCGGTGCGCGAGCCGAAGCACTTGCTCCCTATCTCACCAAGGGGAAGAAGGTTTCGGTGGACGGACGGCTCCGCTACCACTCTTGGATGAAGAACGAGGAGAAGCGCCATGCCCTTTCCGTTCTCGTGACCGATATCGAGTTTGCGGACTCGAAGGGTGCCGGGAAGGATACGGTTTCCGCCCAGGGGCAGTCTACGGAACCGGAAACGTATGATGCGGATATTCCGTTCTAGGGAGGACGGAATGCACTTTCGTGGCGATTCAGTGCGGGAAATCCCCTTCATGCTCTTCCTCGGCCTGCTATTCGCGGTGACCGTCGGATGGTGGGCGTTTCTCACACTTACGGTTTCGGTCGTTTTCGGAAACGTGGCTGCTGCGGTATTCGCCGTGTGCTCGTTGTTTTCCGTCACCGTCGGTTACGGGCTTGTGCGCGCATCCGATTCCCGTGAGTAGCGTTTTTCAAACAGGACAGAAAGGACTTCTAACATGTACACGATTCTGATGCTCAACCAGAAGGGCGGAGTCGGCAAGACCACCATCGCGGACGAGCTTTCCTTTGCGCTTGAGCGTCGCGGCAAGACCGTGGCGTTCGTCACTACCGACCCGCAGGGCGGTTCCGTCCATGAGGTCTGCGATGACCCTGATTTCGCGGAGGAGTGCGATTTTCAGGTTGTCGATACGGCGGGCGTGCTCGTGGGCGGTGTGAACGATTGGTGCCGCGCGGCGAATCTCATTCTCGTACCCATGCTTCCGAGCACGCGCGACATGGAGCCGACGCTGAGAACGCTCGATATCGTGCGTGAGTCCGGCACTGGCGCAAAAGCGTATGTCATCGTCAACAACTTCTATGCCTACGGCACACTCGACCGTCAGCTCGTGGAGTACCTTGAGGGCGAGGAGGTTCCCATCATCGCGAAGATTCCCCGCGCCGTTGCCCTCTCACGTGCCGCAGCAGCCGGTGTGTCCGTGGCGGAGTACGACCCGAAGAGCCATGTGGTCGCCCCGATTGAGCTGCTTGCAGATTCGGTTCTGAACGAAGAGGAGAAGAACAATGGCTAACAAGACCACAGCGAACGCGTTCATGGCGAGCGCGCAGAAGTCCAAGCGCGAGATGGCGGATATCCAGAAGGAAGGTTCCGGCAAGCATGAGACGGACGAGGTGGAACTCAAGAAAATCAGTCTCCTCATCCCGGCTTGGCTCCACAAAGAAGCGCAACTCCACCGCGTCGAGACGGGGGAGAGCATGACCAAGCTCATCGTCCGACTGCTTGCCGAGGAGCTTGGTTAAGGGGATGGTGATGAAGGGATGGGCTTGATGGTAACGGAATCGGAAAAATCGAAGCACGACATGCTGCGTGCGATGCGGAAACACATACGCGAGAACGGCATCACAGACTTCACCGATTTTCAGGACTGGTGCGATGAGAACAACGACTGCTGGTCTCAGGCACTCGATAGCGGACTTTCGTCGGTTATCGAGAAATACATCGACGGGCGTTTTTATTAGAGAGGAAGTGGAGCCGGTAGATGGATTCACTTCGGAAAAAGGGATTGGAACATGAACCTAATCACCATGGTTCCCGCCACCGCGAGGTTTATCGCGCAGATGCGGGGGATGCGAAGGCACATCGTCGAGAACAATGTCACCGAGTTTGCGGTATTTCAGAATTGGTGCGATGAGAACAACGAGAGGTGGGCGGAAGCTCTTGACAGCGGATGCGCCATTGCTATCGAGAAGTTCATCGCCGACTGGAACGGTCGGGCGGATGCGAACCGTTGGAAACATGCGGCGCAGCCTGACGATAACATCTGGGACAACGAGTTGAAGTAGGAAGTAACGATGACCGAGAAAGAGAACCATCTGCCGAACCTTAGCAGCGAGGAGCGTGCCCATGCGCTAGAGCTTGCCATGCAGGCTCGCAGGCGCTATGCAACACTCAAGGCTCGCGTGAAGTCCGGCGAGCTTACGTTCACGGATGCGATGGACGAGGAGGATGCGAAACGCATTTTGGTCACATCGCTTCTGCAAAGTGTTCCGGGTATCGGTGCGAGCAAGGCGGTAGTCATCATGCGACTGTACCGGATACCGAAAGGCAGGCGTGTCGGCGGACTCGGCATTCGGCAACGTGAAGCGCTGGTTGCTCTGGAAAAGAACGGCTGGAAACTCGGCTCACTCGAACAGCGCAATTCGTGATGTATCCGAATTGGGAGCACTGGCGCGACTTAAAGGGAACCTGTCCCGTTTGCGGAAAGCCATCGCATGTCGGTGTGAGTATGAGGACCGGTAGATATTACTGGCTTCATGACGATTACGACATACGAGAGTATTACCGCGAACATGGCAAACATTCCAGTCTCGCTGAAATCAGTTTCGATGTGTTTCAGGAGATGACACATTGCGCAAGGGAACATGGAATCGAACCGGTGGCTACGATTGGGGGTGCAGAAGCGGTAAGCAAGCGCGTGCGATGCATCGAAACCGGGAAGGAGTACCGCAGCATCCAAGACGCAGCCGATGATGTTCAAAGAAGCAGAGCATCCCTTTCGTCCGCCATAAAGAGAAGCGGAACATGCGCAGGATGCCACTGGGCACTTGTATAGGGGCGGACAACCCCGATTGGTTCGAGTTAGAGCTTGCCGGTTGGCAGCAAGCAATCAAGTTGATGGAGGATGCAGTAAAGCTCGGAAAATGAGATTACGTCCATCGGTTTTCAATGGAATTGATTTCGTCTTCGCAGGCGATGGGAACCCGAGGTGGCGGCACTCGGATTCTTGGTTTCCGGGCAAGCCGGAAACCCCGCAGAAAAGGCATGGGAAAGGGTGCGGCGGCACCCCCTTTTCCATGCCTTTTCTGCTCTCGCACTGATAGAATATCAGTGCTCACCGGCCAAGGCCGCTCTTCGAGTTGCAAGATTTGGGAAGCGTATATACAAAGTCACGTAAACGAGACTTTTCCATACACTTCCATCTTGCTCCCGAGCGGCTTTCGGAGCCTTGACGGGAGGACGCTTACGCTTAGCGAATCGACAATTTAGGATTGCCGGTTCCCGTAACTCAGCAAAGCGAACCGTCGCTTTCGTGTCATAGTCAAACGGTGGCGGCACCGATATGACTATGAGATTTTGAGAAAATACAGAAGTGGAGTGATGAAGGTGGCAAAAAGAGAAACCGCAGTTCTCATCAGATTGTCTGAACGTGAGAAGAGAACGCTTAAGCGGAAAGCCGCGAATTACGGTATGACGGTTTCCGATTACGCCCGGACGCTACTCATCAATTCTGACGATGCGACAATCAAGGTCATCGACACCCAGCCTTTGAAAAAGGCAGCTCACGAACTTGCGAAGCAGGGAACAAACCTGAACCAGTTCATGAAGTTCCTGAACACCTACGGCGTGAAAGTGTTCGACCCGGAGGAAGCAAAGTCGGTTTTGCAGAAAGAGGTCTCGTCATTTTCCAAAATCATGGAAGCGCTAGCGGCGCTCCGAAGAGAAGCAGACCGGAACAACATCCATTTGCAAATAGAGGACTTCGACAACCTCGATAACGAATGACAGGAGATATGGGAATGACTTACCACGCAATGTTTTCGCTTTACATCATGACGGGATTATTAGCGCTTGTTATTAGCGTAAGTCTATTCTGCAAATCCGTAGCAGAAGCGAAAGAATGGAAAAGGAAGTTTGGAGAAAGAAACTGGGATTACCTTTATCGAGTTCTCATTGCGTTGGTCGCAATCGCTACATCCGGTTACGCCATTTTCATTCTCTTTGAAATGCGATAACGGGTTTTGATTCTCTGATTTGTGAGGGTACGAAAATGGCTAAATGCAATCGTAAGCAACGGCTTTTGGGAAAGAGCATTAGAAGAATACGGATGCGTCGGAACATGACGCAACGAGAACTGGCGAATGCTATCGAAGGAATCGGTGAATCGGCCTTGCGCAGCTATGAACTCGGTGAGCGTAGTCCGAAGCAGAATACGCTCGAACGGATAGCGGAAACACTCGATGTGGCACCCGCATGTTTCGACACTTACGGCATCGAGCGCTATGACGAACTCGTGCACGCACTCTTCCTCTTAGAGGACAGGTTCGGTATCGAACCGTGCGCGGATGGAAGCATTCGGTTTACCGACGAAGCAATCCAGTCATGTGTTTGCACATGGCGTGATTGGAAGGAGTTCTTGGAGAAGGGGAAAATCACAAGAGAGGAATACGAAGACAGGAAAGATGGTTCCATGAGATAGGGGACGAACAGGATGGGAAGAAAAAGAAAAACGATTGTTTGCATTGAGACTGGAGAACAGTTCAATGGCGCGGAGGATGCAGCCAACGCTATCGGTTTATCAGCTGGTTTCATATCTAGCCAGATAAGAGAAGGAAAGCCAATTAAAGGTTTTTACTATTACTATGCTGGTGAGATGCTGCCGGATGAACGCCGTCAAAAGATAAGGAATCGAAAGAAAAAGCAAAACAACAAACCGCGCCCGGTCATCTGTCTTGAGACGGGCGAACGCTTTGAGAGTATATCTCTCGCTTCAAGGATGTTCGGTGTAAGTAAATCGAATGTAGCACATGCGATGAAACGTGGAAGTGCCGTGCATGGCTTTCATTTCTATTACGGTGACGAGCCGAAGCCGGTTGATTCGTTCTTCAAACCTAGACGTAGAAGAAAGATTCGTTGCACGGAAACCGGAGTTGTTTATGAAAGCATAAAGGATGCGGCAGAGAGAACAAAGACCTCGCCGAACTGTATCGGTTCAGCTGTATCCGGTATGGCCGGTGGCTACCACTGGGAGTATGCCGATGACTGATTCGGAGTGGTTCCATTACCGCGACCTGAAATCACGGTGCCCTGCTTGCAAGCGCCCGGCGCATATCGCGAAGAGAGATGGAACTTTCTATTTCGTCGATGACGAATACAACCCGTTTGTCAGGCACGCCCCGGTGAAAACGACGGAAGCGGTATTCCGATTTTTCGCAAACGGTTACCGTCGCGAGTATGGGACGGAGCCGAAGGTCACAGGGAACCGGAAGCTGTCGGAACGCGATATCCTTTCCGGCATGGGAGCAGTGCCCACAAAAACAGATTAAAAGAAGACCGAGCAAGGAGAAAAGCCGATATATGAACCGAAAGATTTTCATGTCATCGACGAGATAAAAGACCCGCGCGAGCTTGCAGAAGAGCTGCGCGAAGCGCTTAATCCGTCAACGACCATTGACGAAAAGATACTCTTCTTGGAAGAGATAGCCGCACAAAATGGAGGACAGCTATGAGCGATGCCGAGAGAACAAAGAATTATTTTATCTACAAGCTGAGGAAGAACTATCAGGAAGGAAAGCTCGATACTTCACAGGTTGCGCGTCTCAAGGCAATCGGCTTTGATTTCGATGGTGCGGTTTTCAATGCGTCCAAAGACAGCCTTGCCGTACAGTATCCTGCGATTGCTGAGGAATGGGACAAAGAACGAAACGGGAGGCAAACGCCGTGGAAGGTCAGACCTCTAGCAACAGAGAAGGCGTGGTGGAGGTGCCCGCATTGCGATAGACCGTATCGACTGGCAATCAGGTCGAAGGTCATCAGCAACAGCGGATGCCCTTACTGTGGGTATGGCGGAGAACGTGCAAAAGTTTCTCTTCCGGTCATCCGGCTGGATACGTTAAAGAGCTATCCGAGTATCGGAAACGCGCAGCGTGAAATCGGTTATTCGTTAAAAACAGCTATTGACAAATCAAAGCTAGACAGGAACGGAATCGCTTGGTGCTACCTTATCGACTACGAGTTGGGCAGGATTCCCGATTTTACGAAAGGGAATCAGGTCACGCCGGTTATTTGCCTAGAGACAGGGAAACGATTCGAGACGCAAAGCCAAGCGGAAATAGAGCTTGGAATCAGCAGGGGTAGTATATGTCGCGCTCTGAACACCGGCAAGACCGCGAAAGGGTATCACTGGATTAGAGAGAGCGAATACAGTGAAGAGAAAGCAGCCGCCGCGAGAGCGGAGAGTGCTCCTTATAGAGTCGTCTGCCTTGAGACGGGTACGCGATACAAAACCTATGCCGATGCGGGAAGGGACTTAGGTGTCGAAGAAGGCAATATCCAGCAAGCAGTAAAAAGCAAATCACATTATGCGAGAGGGTACCATTTTGTAAACAGCGATGAATACAGCACGCTTGCTAAAGGGGAAATCGAGAATATCCTCAAAAGGGACGGAAGAAGCCGCACTGTGGTCTGCGTTGAGACCGGAAAGCGCTATGAGTCCATCAAAGCCGCTTCGGGGGAGTATGGAGACAGACTGGGAAGCGCCCGGTCGAGGATTGGCCTTTGCTGTAAAAATCCCTATCTCACCTTTGACGGCAAACATTGGTGCTATCCAGATGATTTGGAGTCAAGAATAGACAATGCCGAAGAATATACGGTACCGAGAAAAACAGCCGTACAGTGCTTAGAGACCGGGAAGATGTATGAATCCATCGCAGATGCTTCACGAGATACAGGAATAAACCACAACTCGATAAGGTCGGTAGCGCGAGGTGATAGACACAAGGCCGGGGGATACACGTGGGAGTACGTGAATCCGGCACCTGATAAGCGCGATAACAGAGGGTGCAACCAACCAACAGCAAAGAAGGTGCGCTGTGCGGAAACCGGCAACCAGTTCGTTTCGCTCAGTGATGCAGCAAGGGCAGTAGGGTTACGAAATGGCAATTCGATACGCAGGGCTATCGACAGAGGTGGCACGGCAGGAGGTTATCACTGGGAGTACGTAGACGAAAGAAAGGAGGTGAGCACAGATGACCATCATCAAGCAGACGGGCGTGCAGAGTAACGGGCACATGAAGAACCTGCGCGGCTACATCAACGATGACCGCAAAGTGCTCGTGCGCGATTCCCTCAACATGGACGGCTGTACGAACCCGAAGCGCTGGGCGCACCACATGTGGATGACGCGGGAAGCCTATGGGCACAACAAAGCGGCAAGGAGAGTCCGGGACAAGAAGACTGGGGAGCTTAAGGAAGCGAAGAACACGATTCTGTTTCACCAGATTCTCGGGTTCAATCCCGACGAGTGCGATTTAAACGGCGGGTGGCTCTCACCGGAAGAGTGCATGAGGTATGCCAAGGAGTACGTGGGAAAGCATTACCCGAACCAGCAGATAGTGATGGCGCTTCACAACGAATACTGCAAGGCGGACAAGACCCATCGCTATGCCGTCCATATCGTCATCAACCGTACCGACCTCTCCACGGGCAAGCGGCTCGATGAGGGGCGCGGGAAAAGTGCCAAGGTGAAACGTGCCAGCCGCATCCGCGACCTCGACCACGAGTGGGGGTTGAAACAGGTCGTGGAGGGCGAGCGCAATTCCTCCGTCCATAAGAAGCAACCGTCCCGTATCGAGAAGGAACTTGCGGCACGCGGCATCGACTCCTATAAGACGAACTTGCGAGAGCTGTGCCGCATCGCCGCCGGGGAAGCGGAGAACATCTATGATTACCGCGAGCTTCTGGAATCATGGGGCGTTGACACGGAGTTCAAGAAGGGGCGCATGTACGTTACCGACACGGACAACAACCGCTATGCCTTCTCCGTGGCGAAGCTCGATGCAGACCTCGGAACGAAGGGGTTGGAAGCTGCGTTCACGGCGAATGTGGCGAAATCCATCCATGCGGAAGGAAGCGCAGCCGTTGCGGAGAAGAGGAATATCGAGCAGCAAAAGGCGATGGCAACGGAAACGAAGGAGAGGTACCTTGCGCAAATCCGAAGCGTCTACCAGAAGTACCGCAAGGAGATACGCGGCATGGAGGGCATGGAAATCGCGGATATCCCCAAGCTGAAACTCCCGCGCCCCGATTCAGATATCGCGGACGATTCGGAGGTCAAGCGCCTGATTCTCGCCTGTTGGCGCGGAGCCGACGAACTCAGGGCGGAAGTATCCTCGACGGTCATGCCGAAAGGGAAGAAGAACGGCGGAAACGCCGGAAGCGGCGGTTCCCAGCGGGCGCAACAGGCACCTACGCAGGAACGCCCGGAACCGAACAAGGAGAACGGCGAGCGTTAATTAAAAAGCGGCGTGGGCGGGATATTCCGCTTGCGCCGCTATACGGGTGTGTGAGAATCGGCATAAAAGCGCCCGCCGTTCCCTTAATGTCGCACATCGGGGAGCAGCGGGCTAAAGCAAGAAAGTTTCTCCACGAAGGAAGAAAACGCGTTCAGTTTACCTCACTATGCGTTCGCGTCAAGCTGATGCTTGAGATTCGACACCTTCAACCACTGGAGAAGGAATGCAATGGGCGCGAATGCAGCCGGGATGAGGAGAAGAAGCGTCGCTATGAGGAGCAGTCCGAGAGCGTTGCCCCACACGAACAGCTTTGAGCGCTTGATTGCACGCCATGCAGCGATGTAGCCAGCCGGTACCGTGCCGACGTAGAACCCGGTAAAGGCTGTTGCAGCCAGCAGGACGGGAACGAGTGCAATGATTCCAATTGCACCCGTCTGAGTTATCAGGGCAGGGGAATTAACGAGAAGCAAAAGGAAAACAACTATCGCCGTTATCGCCCCGACGATATAGAGGAACTTCTTCATCAAATCGAAGACTCGTTTTTCCTCATCATATTCGGCGCGAATTGCCATGGTGTTGTCTTGGTATATCGGGTGTTGATAAGTTCGCATTGTATGACCTTCTTTCTAATGTTCTGTATGCAAGTTCTTAGACGGTTGCTCGCTGTTGCTATCACATAGTAGCTTGGCGGAAGCATCTTTCATGTCCGCGACTTCGGAATCGAGGAAATCGGGAGTATTTGGTTCTTTGGTCTTTGCCGCTGCCGGGGTTAGGCGATGAAAACTCGGTTGATTCTCGATGAAGTCGATTGCCGAATCCATTTGCATCATGACACCCTTGACGATGCTTTCGATACGGGCGGGCGGCATGTTCGGGTTTTGCGAGAGAATTGCACGGGCTTCATCGGCGAATCCGTCAAGCCTGTCAGGCTCGAACCACTCGAAGCCGGACAGAAGTTGCAGTTGCCTGTCCGGACTGAGTCCTCGTCCAAAAGGTTTTGCAATATATGCATAGTCGCCGGGTAAGTCCAATGATTCAGAATCACACCAAAGGCAATTACCAGTGTCGAATATCGGAGCAAACCGGGTGTATGCAAGCGTCTCCACATTACGGATGACACCGAAGTTTTGATAATGACGGTCGAAGTTGCCGACGATGTAATCGCAGGTCAGCATTTTCGACAGATAGGTTTCCACATCCTCAAGTCCAAGGCTTTCAAAGCACGAGACGAGGAATCGGTAATCGTTCTGCGAGTTGGGTTTCTTGTGGTTCTGGATGATATGCAAGGCTGGAATCAGCTCCTCATCTTCGCCCAGCATATTCGGACACGCGCAGTAGGTGCGCTTTCCTTCTTGATGAAGGGAATAGGGAACATAATCCGTGTCCGTCAGAAGACGCTTGTGCAGATGCGTGGCGATGACCTCGTTGTAGACCTCTTGGTTCACGAATCCGGTTCCGCTCTTCACGAGCATACGCACGCCGTTTAAGATAGTCCACTTCTTGTTCAGGTCTCCGCCGACCGTGGAGTTCGGTGACATGAGGTTCGGATTGTCACTCGAAGAGTCCTGCCCCAGAGTCAGAAGCCCGAGGTCTTCCGTGAAGTCGTTGTCGAAGAAGTTGATATCATCCCAGTTCTGCGGATTCTCCGGGTCGTTAATCCAGTAGCGGTCGGAGAGGGAAAGCCCGAAGTTTTTTTCCGCCAGAGCGAGCGTGCTATCGACATGCAGCTCGGCAATGAGCCGCTGTATCTGGGCACGGGACGCTGGAATTGCCCGTCTGAGCCACCAGACGTCGAGTGCAGCCCTTGTCGGGTTTCCTTTCATATCGAGAATCGCGGGAGGAGCGAAGTCAAGCTCGCGCCGCTTTAGTATCTTCACGACATGGTGCGTGTCGAGGTTGTAAAGGAAATCGAGAACCGGTCGGTTCTTGTTCATCAGCGTATAGCGCTTATCGTCCATTGATGCGTCACATCCTTCCTTATATCCATATATGGATAGTGAGTCTATTTTACTATATTGCTGGGTTGCTTTCAAGCTGGTTTGTTGTCTTATTTGTGCGGGATATATGGAGTATCGTCTTGAAGATTTATCTGGTTTGGTGGTATGATATATTACTAGTAATCAAGCTAGACGGAAGAAGGGAGATACCATGGCGGGTAAGCCACAGGCGGAAAAAGCCGTTGAGCGTTTCCCGGAACTCGGGTGTTTCGCGGTTGCGGTGCGCCGCATTGTGTACGAGAAGGGGATGACGCTCGACAACGCCATCAAGAAAAGCGGAATCAGCAAATCCGCTTGGTTCGCCGGGATGGCCGGAAGCGGGGGAAAGCCGACGCGTCTGCCGAGCCTTGCGTCCTTTTTTGCTATCGCGGACGGTCTCGGAATCACACCCGAGGAGCTAATTGCCGCGATGCGGAAGGAAGCCGAAGTGCGTGAGAAGAGCAATGGAGAGAGGGCTGAGAACGATGAGTAGGATTTTCATCACCATAGGGAGCGCTTACTCGAAAGCCGCAAATGTAAACCCCGTGGACGGCATCTGGTGTTCCGACTGCGGATGGGCTGGGCGCGTCGAGGAGGATATGACGGATTCTGAGGAGAGCGAAGAGCCGCTGTTCGAGGAGTTTTCCGAATATGTCCCGAAGTTTTGCCCGAACTGCGGGGTGAACCTGCGTAAACCCTAGAGGTGTCCAGACAAAGGGACACCTGATGCGATAGGCTGTCCCTATCCGATAGAAAAGACCGGCAAGGTCGAGGAGAGAGATGGAAAAGGAACGTTTTCTTGTCGAGGTGACGGTGAAGGGCGAGAAGGGTTGGAAGGCGATACACATGTGCGGGAGCATGGCGGATGCCGTGCCGGTCGCGGATGCGGTACACAACCTCTCCTATCTGCTCGACACGCCCATCGCTATCCGCGTGCGCGAGAAGAGGGGCAAGGGTTTGGAGGGCTGACGGATGGAAAGGAGCGAAGATTACATGGCAAAGCATTTTAGCGAGGTGAAGAGGGAACTTGAGCAGCCGGACGGGCATATGGCCGGTATCGGCCAGCAGCTTAAGCTCTCCGAGGAAGCGAGGGATGCCAGAAACGCCGGACGAAGGCTTGAGGACGAGAACGACGAGACCGACCTCATCGGAACCGTGAAGAAGCTGGAAGACCTTATCGCCGAGCAGCGCCGGAGCAACGAACGCATCGCAAGGGAGATGCGCGGCATGGTTTCGGAGATGAAGGATGTGCTCGAAAAGGTCGAGGAGCTGAGAAACGGCGCGGCGGACGCGCAGCATCAGGCGAATCAGATGGCGCTCATGGGAGTTGCGAATGCCCAGCAGAAAGCTGGGGAGATGACCATAAAGAACGTCGAAGAGGTGACTGCAAGGAGCAGAAAGGTCATCGACTCGATGGTAGAGGAATCCAAGAGACGCATTGAGCGGCTTTCGATGGTGACGCTTCCAGACAGACTGTTCTACTACTGCAAGTGGATGGCAGTCATCCTCGTTCTCATCATCCTCGTGCATGTCCTATGGGGTATGCTGGTGTAGAGAACTACCGGTAATATAGATAGCAGGAAATCTTCTTATAAGACAGAAAGGACTGACAGAAATGAAGAAAGACAGCAATATGTTTAACGACAACAACATCGAGACTGAGGGTGTCCCGGCGGACAAGACCGCCGAAATCCCGAAGGTCGTGGATTCAACGGAGGAGAACGCTAAGAAGCCGCTCATGCTCTTCGGGCGCGAGTTCTCCCGTAAGCAGGTCTGCGCGGCTGGTGCAGGAATCCTCTGTGCGGCGCTTCTCATCGGCGGCGGATATGCCATCACACATGCGGATTGGACGGGCAAAGCGAACGTCCCTGCGGTGTCCCAGTCAAAGGACGATGAGGAGCAGGACATGGCGCTCATCCTTGAGGTGAAGGCCGACGGCTGGGATGCGGACACCTCCACGCCCGTCATCGCCCATATCGAGGATGCGGACGGGAAAGTAGACTTCTACACTGCTATCGCCGCGAACAAGCAGGTGACCGTGAAGGTCGGTGAGTCCGGTACCTATACCGTCACATTCATCTCACCGGTGAACGCCGACGGCTCCATCTATAAGGTGCCATCGAAGAAGGTTACCGCCGGAAAAGCCGACAAGACAGTTGCCACAGGCGTGACTTTCGATAAGGTGGATGCGGACAAGGTAACGAAAGATGACCTGACCGCCATTGCCAAGGACGTTGCGGAAGCCGTGAAGAAGGGCGATTCCACCCTGACCGGAGACAAGGGCGCTGAGGTCGTGAAGAAGTTCGAGGACAACATCAAGAAGAACCCGAACGCCGATACCGATGCCGTCGAGAAGGAGACTGGGAAGGCCGAGGAGACCGCCAAGGAGGACAAGTCCGATGCGAAGACACCGGAGACCTCCGGCGGCAAGAAGGATGATGGAAAGGCCACAGGCGGCTCCGATAATTCTGGAAATAAGAGCAATTCATCCTCCAAGAAAGACGAGGGAAAATCCGATAGCAAGCCGAATGGCGGCAACAGCAGCAACTCCGGCTCGAACACCAATTCAGGCAGCTCATCGAAAAAGGATGACACCCCGGCGCATCAGCACAACTGGGTAGCCCAGACAAAGACCGTCCATCACGACGCTCAGTACAAGACCGTCCACCATGACGCACAATACAAGACCGTCCACCACGACGCAGTTGTAAAGTATGTCAGCATTTGTAACAACTGTGGCGCGGATATCACTGGGAACGAAGCGGCTCATTTTAAGAACTCGCTGCTTAACGGTGGCAACTGCGGTTCTTGCCACGAAGAGTCTCGCACCGTGCAGGCTGCTTACGACGAGCAGGTAAAGGTGGCCGATGCATATGATGAACAGGTGCAGGTGAGCGCAGCATGGGACGAGACCGTGACCACCGGGTACAAGTGCTCTTCCTGCGGTGCTACGAAGTAACTTGAAAGAACAAAACAATCGTCTGTCTCAGACAAGGAAAGCCCCGACCAAATGGACGGGGCTTTTTCTAATGCTCGTTGTTCAAGTCTTTCGGTGGTTCCAACCCGTTCTGTTTCGATAGCTCTGCGGTCGCACTTTTCATATCACCGATTTCGGAACCGAAGAAATCCGGCTCCTCACGCTCAAACGAATGGGCGGGAACCGGAACGATGATACCACTGGAACCCTTGATATAGGAGAGAGCATCGTGGCGCTCGCCGACCTCGGTGAGCGACGCGGCGAGAAGGGAATCCTTGAACCAAGGGTATCGCTGTTGCAATTTCTCCATGACGGCCATCGCCTTGTCAATCGGCATCATCGCTAGAGACTCGTATCCGGAATACTGGGTATGGATGAATCCGTTGCGTTCCATGAAGATTCGGATAAGCGTCCAAGCGCCGCGCCAAGCGTTCGGCCTAATGGAGCTGTAATTTTCGCTGAGCGCAGCCGTTCCCAAATCAAAGTGAAGCTCCTTACGGGTGTCGGGGCGAGAGGAAGGGGATAACTGCATTCCGCTTTCAAGAAACTCCTTCACATCGTAGCTTTCACCGATTTCCGTGAAGGTGGCCGCTTTCAAGCATTTTTGGAACCAAGGAAACTCATTCATCATCTCATCTATGGTGCCATAAGCACGTTGATAGGACATGACGATATTTTCAGCCGATTCATATCCAGAATATTGTGGCTTTTCAAAGCAATGGGATTCCAGAAAGTCTTGAATGTCTGACCATGGATTCTTTTTACCAGTATAGAATCGTTCAACAGACTCGTTGTCTAGGTCGAAGTGAAATGCTTTCCTATCAAGTTCCATTTGGAATCCTAAGTGTAAATGCGGTTAGTCGTAAATACGTTCCGGACTGATATCCCGGATTACCTGTAGGTAGTCTTCACCCTCCGGTTCATTCATATCCTCATAGGTGCGCCATGACTTAATGTTCTGCATCACCCAAGGCTGTTTGGATAGAGTCGCGCAAACAGGGCACTGCGCCCCGAACTGCACCTTGCGGTTCTTTGCCTGCCAAGTGCCAAGACCGATGCGCACGTTGCCCATCTGCTCCGCATACTTTCCCACGCAATCGTAGAGGTCATCTACGCTGTAACCATTCCTTTTTGCCTTCTCATCATCGAACTCGATGGTGAAGCGCCAAGGTCTCTTTTCCATTTCTGCCATACCTATCGTCCTTTCTGCCAGATGGCTGTTATCATATGTTACCATTATACTATAATGCCGGTATTACGGCAATATAGGAATTGAACACACGTTCTTTTTGGCAAACGCATGTTACAGAACGGTGGAGAGAACATTTTCTGGCATCTCGCTTTCCGGCTGGTGTTCGGATGTGCTTGCCATGTCATGACTCTCCCCGGCGAGCGATACCTCCTCTTCCAGTTCCGGTGCGTCAATCTCGATGTTCTTTCCAAGCTCCTCCTCGTAGCGCTCCATGATGAAGGTGTCTGCATGGTCTGCCTTCGATGCGGCTTTGAAGAGGTAGGATGGGTCGTTTTCCAAGGCGTTCATCCAAGATTGCAGATAGGAGACGTGGTTCTCGTAGAACTCGCCCTCCAAATCGGTGCTCTGGATACCGAGGTCTGCGGAAAGGAACAGGCTTCCAAGCTCCGCGACCAGCTCTTCCTCAGCATAGGAGGGGCTTCCGAACCGGGTGTCGAGTTCACGGGCGAGGGCGGATGGGTGTCCGGTGGAGTGGGTCATCTCATGCAGCAGGACGCGGGTGAACGCTTCATCTGAGCGAAAGGTCTCTCGCGGGGCGATGAGGATGCGGTCGGTAGCCGGAGAGTAGGCGGCACTTCCGAGGTAGCCGCTGCTCTCGATGACGGGGCATCTGGAAGACTCCTCAAGGTTCTGTGCGATGGTTGCCGTTCGGTCGTTCAGATGGACGGGAGCGTTCTCCGGCGGGATGCCCTCGATATCCTCCGCATTGAAGACGTTCCAGTAGCCCACGAGCTTCCGGTAGCGTCCGGCAAGCTCCTTCTCGCCGGTATCCTCGTTTTCCTTGTAGAAGGCGAACTGCTTCCATTTCTCGATGAGCGCGGACTTGGCACCTTTTTTCACATGCCAACCGGCATCCTTTATCTGGTTGAAGGTAGCCCACCGGTTGTCCGTGTAGCCGCGCATGAACCCGATGAAGCCAAGATGCACGCGGTTTCCGCCCTGATACACGGTGCCGGAGACGGGGTTGTGCGGTGTTAGGGAGGGCAGGTACGGTTCTGCCCAACGAAGCCCGTCGCGCTTCATGTCCTCGATGATTTTCTCAACGACCGCCTGACGCTGGTTATCAATAATCTCCGTAGGAGTCTGCTTCTGCTTAGATTTCATCATGGTCTCCTTTCCGGGAAAGCTCATTAAAATTATACGATAGCTGCCGCTTTTCCGACATGCTCTAAGAAAACGACCCCACAGAATCGAATCTGCGGGGTCTTGGCGGTAGGTTTGTAGCGTGAGTGCGAACAGATTGAAACCTGTCCTTATTCGGCACCAGAGCCAGTCTGACGGGATTCGGTCGAAACAGTTTCCGTTTGCGCCTGTTTTTGGTCGATACTGGTGGTCACGACCGTCCGCTCATTCTGCTTCCAGAAGTTATAGGAGCAGGAGACGAGGGAGATGACCTGATTCGGTTCGGAATTGGTATCGAGTACCATGGCGGCAGATTCTCGCGAAGAATCGTACCAGTTCCGAAAATCCGAATCACCGGCAAAGACCGTCCGTTTGGTCGGCTCCCATCCCTTCACGATATTCGCGAAGCGCACGGTGTAGCGCATCTTGGTGTTTGGGGTTTGGATGAGTACCGTCTGATGCTCAGAAGCGAAGGATTTATCGCTATACCGTTGGACGTTGCCGAAACAGGTGACCGCGTTCCCGAGGGTCAGGCTGTGTCCGAGGATGACGGCATTCGGACTTTGAAAGCCCTCCTTCTCGCATTCTGCGTCGAGATAGAGCGCACCCAAGGGATTGTAGTTCCGGTAAATATCGTGATGCAGGTAGTAATCCGGGTCGGATGCGTGAGCTTGCAGGATGGGATGGTTGATATCCGTCCCCGGCACGGTTATCCATCCGATAACATCCCCGTTCACGCTCTTCCAGTAATCCCAATCAACAGTAGGGAACTTGGATTCCCGACCACCTGCGCTTTCCGTGGCGGTTTCCTGCGGCGTGCCGTTTGGTGACGGTGAGGGACTTGCATCCCGATAGAAATGAAGCAGCACGCCGAAAAGGATGGCAGCGACGGCCAGGAAGACCGCCGCTGCCGCAAAGGCCGCACGGGATTTCCGGTTATGATTTCCCAATCTGGCCATCTGAATTACTTGCTGGCATCCGATGTGGCCTGCGGTGCATCCTTCGTCGCTCCGCAGGTTGTGCAGACCAGCTTGTCGATGACCGTCTCATCGTAAGCCGGGGTATCGGTGACCTGTTTGTCATAGCCCTCGCTCACCATGACCTCATCGGTGATGGGGACGTTGGTGGAGTAGCCGGAGTGACCGGTCTGCTTGATGTGGTCATCGGCCTTGCCGTCGATGACCTGCTTGCACTCATTGCAAACGGTATGGTAGGTGGTCAGGTTCTGGTAGACGGGTGCCACGTGCTCCGTGTGCGTCACAGCGTCATGGTGGACGGTCTTGTAGGTGATAGACCAGTCGTGGGTGTGAGACTTCTCTTTGCTCTTAGAGCCGTCCTTCGCAGACGCGTCGGAACCGCTTTCCTTGGAATCATTCGCCTGCACGGATTCGGCCTTGGAATCTGCATCGGTTTGGTGGCCGATGCCATAATAGGCACCGCCGCCGATGAGCGCGACGAGAGCAAGGCCGCAGATGGCGGCAATGACCTTCCGGTTATGCGGCTTCTTCTCGCTTTCCGGGTTCGCGTGCATGTTGTTCCCATCCGCAGGTGATTCGGTGGAATCTCCGTCGTTCATCTCGATATCGTTCTCTTTATCGTCCTTCATGGGTGTATCCCCCTTTCAAATTAAAAGGAAGGCAGGGTGCCGAAGAGCTGGCACCCTGCCGGTTTCAGGCGTTACGGGCACTAGGCTTCGGTGTTATCCTCTGCGCTCTCGTCCGCATCGCCCTTGGTGGTCTTGCGGTTCTTGATGCCGTAAGCGGTCGCGCAGCCTGCGGCAATCAGGAGGATGCCGATGGCGATGGCGATGTTCGTCATGTCAACGCCGGTCTTTCCGTAGGTGGAGCCTGCCGGGGTCGAGGTGACGGTCACGGACTGTCCCTCGTCGTTGATATCCTTATGCTCCGCCACGGTAACGTCCGTGGTCTTGCCGTCGATATCGCTCTGTTTGGTCAGCTCCTCGAAGACAACCAGTGTATGACCGTCGAGGGAGGTTGCATCGAACTCGCCGAGGTTGATGGAGACCGTGCCGCTCTCACTGTTCGGCGTGAACTTGAGTTCGGCGGTTACGCCCTTGTCGGCAACCTTCAAAGGTTCGCCGGTCTTCTTATCCATGAGCGTGGCATGGAGCGTGTACTCCTTGCCGGGAATAAGACCCTCGTACTTCACCTCGTCAGTGATGACGGCATCCTTGCCAGCCATCAGTTCATGGTCACCGTCGGACTTGTCAGTCGCAGTGGTACCGATGGTACTCGGGGCGAGTTTTACCGTCTGTCCCTCGTTGTCCTTATCGCATTCGCTCGCGACGATGGAAACGGGAGTCTCATCGGAAGCGTTCTCGATGCTGCCCTTGAACATGACCTCAAAGACCACGAGGTTCTTGGTCTCGCCGGACAGGCGGTCGATAACGTCGTTGGAGTTGAAGGTGTAGTCCATGTCGATGGAACCGGACTCCTTCTCAGGGGTGAACTCCGCCGTCTTGTAGACAAGGCAGGAGAGGAGGTCTTTGTTCTCCTCGGCATATGCCTTGACCTTGGCGAGGTCAATGGAAGCGGTCGGGAGCTTCTTTGCATTCGACCAGTCGATACCGTTATCAGTGACCTCGACCTCATCGGCCTTGTAGGTCTCCTCGATATTACGGACGTAGCTTGTGCCGCCGTCTGCGGTGGCGCTGCCGCTACCCTCCAGACCGGTGAGCTTCCAAGTGCCATCTTCCTGCTCGGTGAGAGTCTGGGTGTCGGTCTTGACAGTCCAAGTGCCGTCCTCGTTCTCGGTGCGCTCGGAAGCATCATAGGTATAGGAACCGTCCGCGTTCTTCACGATGGCGGCACCGTTGCCCCAGTCCTTGTCCTTAACCTTGATGGAGTAGGTGTTCGACTGGAAGCCAAGCACGTTCATCAGGCCGGAGGTGAACTTGATGAGGTCATCCTCGGTATACTTCTCCGCGCCTTCACAAGTCAGCACGGGAAGGCCGGTCTTTGCATCCATCAGGATACCGGCCATGGTGTAAGCCTTGCCGGTGAGCACATGGTCGTACTCCACCTTGTCGGTGACGGTGGACTCGGCATCGGCGATGACGGTCTTGTCACCATCGAGCTTGTCCGTGGCTGTGGTACCAATCTCGGAGGTGTGCATGGTGACCGTCTGGTCTTCATCCTCGATATCGCTATGGGAAGCAATCTCCTTGTCCTTGTAGGACAGGGACTCGAAAGCGACCACCGGTGTGTTGTCCTTCAGAAGCGACCCATCGAAAGTGAAGGTTACATCGACGGTGCCGTAGGTGTCCTCGGGAACGAACTCGGTCTCGGCGGTGACGGGGTTGCCGTCGGCATCGAGGAGCTGCTTCTTGGAGACCTTGCCGTCCTTGGCGGTGACCTTCTCGTAGAGGGTGCCGGAAACCTTGTAGGTCTTGCCGGGAGTGACGTTCTTGTACTTCACGGTATCGACGATAGTAACATCGCCCTCACCGATAAGGTTCTTGTCCGCATCCAAGCCGTCCACGGCAGTGGTGGAAAGCGTGGGCTTCGTGATGGTGACGGTCTGGGACTTGTCCTCGATATCGGCATGGCTCGCGAGTTCCTTGCCGTTCAGGGACAGGGACTCGAAAGCGACCACCTTGTCCTTGGCCTTGAGGTCGGACGCATCGAAGGTGAAGGTCACGTCCACATCACCGAAAGAGGTTTCGGGAACGAACTCGGTCTCGGCAGTGACGGGGTTGCCGTCGGCATCGAGGAGCTGCTTCTTCGTGACCTTTCCGTCCCTGTCGGTGACCTTCTCGTAGAGGGTGCCGGAAACCTTGTAGGTCTTGCCGGGTGTCACGTTCATGTAATGGACGGTATCGGCGATGGTGGCATTATCCTCGCCGATAAGGTTCTTATCACCATCAAGGGCATCCGTTGCGGTAGTGGAGAGCTTGGGCTTCGTGATGATAACAGTCTGGCCGGAATCATTCACGTCGGCATGGGAAGCAATCTCCTTGTCGTTGTAGGACAGGGACTCGAAGGCAACAAGAGAGGTACCTTCCTTGAGCGAACTGCCATCGAAGTAGAAGGTCACATCGACGTTTCCGTAGGAGTCCTCTGCGGTAAAGTTTGCTTCCGCAGTGATGGGGGTACCGTCCTTGTCTTTGAATGCCTTCTTCGTGACCTTTCCGTTCTTGTCAAGAACCTTCTCGTAGAGAGTACCGATGACCTTGTAGGTCTTGCCGGGTGTCACGTTGCTGTAATGGACGGTATCGCGGACAGCGACATTTTCCTCACCCGTGACCGTCTTGTCACCGTCGGCAGCATCGACGGCGGTGGTGCCGATAACGGGAGCTTTTACAGTAACGGTCTGGTCAATGTCGTTGATATCCTTGTGAACAGCAATCTCGATGCCGTTCGTGGCAACAGTCTCGAAGGCGACCAGTTTGGTTCCGGTCTTGATGCCGCTGGCATCGAAGGTGAAGGTCATGGTCGCGATACCGCTTTCGGCATCTGCCGTGAATCCCGCAGTCGCTGTGACGGGATTGCCGTCGGCATCCACGAAAGCCTTCTTGGTGGATTTGTCCATAAGGGTTCCCGAGAGCGTGTAGGTCTGCCCGGCGGTAAGCCCGGTGTAACGGACATAATCGGTAACAGTAACATCGCCCTCAGCGGTGACGGACTTGTCATTGTCCGCATCGTCCACAGCGCTTGTCGAGAGCTTCGGCGTGAGCACGGTCACCTGCTGGGAAACGTCGGATTTGTCCCTATGCTCGGCGAGCTTCGCACCCTTTGCATCGGTAAGCGTCTCATAGACTACGAGGGTCTTCCCCTTGAGGTCATAAGAATCGAAAGTGTAGTCAAGGGTGACGGAACCTGCGGAGTCCTCAGCCGTGAAGGTCTTCTCGGCAGTGATAGCCTGACCGTTTACCGTGACGGCATCGCCGGTAGCGGCATCATGCAGCTCACCGATGACGGTGTAGGTCTTACCCGCGACGAGATGGCTGTATTCCACCTTGTCGGAAATCTTGACGGTGCCGACTCCGACGTAATGGTCGCTATCAGAAGCGTCGTATGCAGTGGTATGGATTTCCGGCTCCGGGTCATCGAAGGTGCCGAGGTCGATGGTCTTGGCATCACGGGTCACAGTAACAGTCGTGTTGATGAGCGCATAGCCCTCATTAGCGGAGCAGCGAAGCTCTTCGACGGAATAGGTGTCAAAGGGCAGGGCACCGAGCTTGTTGTCCGCCTTGACGGCATCGGAGGTGGAAGTGGTGCCGTTCCCATCGAGCACGCTGTTGTTGCCGAACCAGAAACCGGCGTTAGCATCGAGCTTCGTGCTGTCGATGGTGCCGCTTGCGGTCAGCGCCCAATCGTTCGCGTTGGTGTTCGAGTCATGCGCGTTCCAAGAGGACGCGGAGCTGAAATAGCCGTTCTCGTCGGTCACGGCGATATGGGACTCACCGGTGGTGAGAGAGGTCACCTTGAAGGGCACACCGGCTAGGTGCGCGGAACCGTTATCGGCCTTTTTCGTGAACTCGATATCGGAGCGGTAGACCTGCTCGGCAACCTTCGGGACGTTGTAAGTACGAACGGCATCTGTGGTCGGATTCTCCTGAATCTTCTGGAAAGACACATCGTCAGACTTCACATAGCCTGCGGGTGCCTTGGTCTCACGAATGACGACAGTACCGCGAGGAATACAGATATTATTCTGCCCATTGTAGAAGAAGGCATCGCCTGAGACGAAGTGCTCGGTGTCGAAATAGGAGAATCCATCAGCGTCCGTCTTGAATGTCCAAGAGCGGGTCGACTCGATATCGGCCTTCTTGAGGTCATCGTAGCTCTTGTAGTCAAGGGTGGCATAGTAATCGACGGTGAACTCGGCACCTGCAAGGGTGGCGGAACCCTGCGGGAGGTTGCCCGCGCCGTTATAGGTCTTCTGGCCGTCGTATTTACCAAGGAGCATAGCAATAGGGTCATTTGCAGGATTGTCGCTGACTGAGAGCTTCACAGGCGAAGACTCCCGATTCGCTCCGGAAACATCTGCGGTGTAAACCTGCGAATCGGTGAAATATCCCTTGGGAGCCTTGGTTTCCTTCACATAGTAGCGTCCGGGATTGAGCGAGACGGTGTTCGCGTTCCCGCTTGCGTTCGTCGTAAGGGTCGCTACCTTGTTCGAGCAGTTGGAGTCAGTGTAGACCCCATATTCGGCACCTGCGAGGGAATAGCAGTCATTGGCATCGGTAAGGGTCTTATTTGAGGAGTCCTTATGCAGTGTCAGATATCCCTTGTGCAACGTCTTGATGACACGGTAGTAGCGAACGGGATACTTGGGCGTGATTTTGGAAATCACGTTGCCGCCTGCGGAGTTCGGGAAATAGCCCTTTACAATTCCGTCTGCGTGGCTGGAAGAGTGCCAGAAAAGGTCTTCCGAGCTGCTGCTGCCCCAGAAGAAGCCGATATGGCAGTCTGAATTGCTATGATTCCAGTCCACCGGCTCCATGTAGATGATATCGCCCTTCTCAAGGATGCCGGACGCGAGCATCTGCTCTTTGGAGCTGAACGTGTAGCTGACGGCATTGTTGTCGCGACAATACTCTTCCCATTTGGAGGCGTTCGCTTCGTTGCCCCTGTTGTAGCCGTCCTTGGCGGTATAGTTTCCGATGATGGATGTGTTCGCTCCGCAGGCACGGAGGACGGCAACCACAAAACCGGCGCAGTTCATATAGGCACCGCTACCGTACTCACCCTTCGGTTTCCAGCAGTCCCAAGTGTTGATTGCACCGCCCTCGCCATGAGGTCCTTTGTTGCCGTAAGGTGTGGTGAGGTAATACTCGTCGTTCTCGTGCTGGGAGAGCACGGACTCGACCGTCTTGGTGGCACCGAGTGCTTGGTCGATGGTCTGACCGGCAGCATAGGTGCTAACACCCGATTTCTGCGCGGCGTAGGCAAGCCCCGCAGGGCACGCCGATTGGAAGATGAGCACTGCGGTCATGACCGCAGTGAGCACCTTAGATTTCTTGATTCGTCCGAGAATCTTCATGTGTTCTTTTCTCCTTCCTTGTTTGCGTGGTTTTCTGTAGCTTCGTTGGTGGTTCGTTTGAACTGCGTTTCTCGTTTCGTTCTATCTCTAACCGAAGTCATATCCGCCGATAGCCCCGGTGTTGTCTTCCTCGTTTTGACCTTCCCCGTCATCGTCCACGAAGCCCTCGTCCTGAGAGATTTCTGCATCGCGGATGCGCTCGATGGCGGATTCGGTGTAGCCCATGATGCGGGCAATCTCATCATCCGGGTACGTCGGGTGCGCATGTTTCAAGTAGTCGAACACGGCGATGGCGCGACGGTTGATGGATTGCACTGTGGCATCGGAGTAACACAGCTGCTCCATGGCGAAGAACCGCTCGCCGTTTATCAGCTCATCGCCCTCCCGCCACAGGAGCTTTTCGCCGTCCTTCTTGAGCCAGACTACATCGTCCAGCTCATCTGGCGAGACGAGGAGCATGGCGCTCCCGACCTGACGGGTGGCGGCGGGAACCTTGGTGCCCTCAAGGGTCACCTGTCCGCCTGCGTGCTGCGGATTTCCGTCATACCAGTGCTCTGCGAGAATGATGCCGTTTTCCTCAAGGGCACCGAGGTAGAGGTTCCAGTCGGTAAGGATGTTCGTTCCCTTCGCGCGGAACGGCTCGGAGTTCGTCTGGGCGGATGAGTCGAACTTCTCGTAGCGGAAGGACTTGTAGAGCACCTCGATTACCATGAACTGTCACCTCTTTCCTCTGTACTACTGGGCGATATCCTGCCCGGTTCGCGACTTGGTGGACTTGGCGGGGTCATCGCCTGCGAGCGCGTCCTTCCCGGTCTCCATGTCGCGTGCTTCCCCCGCAAGGCTCACGCCGTCCTTGGCGGCGGCACGCTCTGCGGCTTTTCCGGCCTTATAGGCATCCTGCGCCACCTTGAGTGCGTGGGTGAGGTCGGTGGCCTTCACCTCGTAGCGCTGATACGGGTGCTCGGCATCGTCCTTCTTCCCCGTCCAGATGGGCACCGGCTCGTCCTTCTTGAACGAGACCGTGGCGCGTCCCTTCTCAAGCATGTCCTTCTTCATGTAGTCGGAGAGGAACACATCGGTTGAGAAGCCGCTCACGTCGATGCCGTTCACCTTCGTCCCCTTGGGGAAGGAAACGAAGCACTTCTCGAAGGTGCGCCCGTCGCTTGTCTGAATGTCGTGGGGCGTGAGGAAGGCGGCGGGCATGTTGATTTTGGCGTAGTTGTCTGCCTTGGGAGCCTGCTCTGGCTCCGGTGTCTTCTTGGGCATGTTTTTTCATCCTTTCTGTCTGTGCGGAACGGGCAGTCCCGCGCGGTGTGTATACGGTACCCGATTTTAGCACAATGGTGTGTTTTGGCTGCTTGGGATAGCTGTCGGCGAACGGATGCACGTCCGGTTCGAGTGAAAGCGGCTCATGCCTATCGCACCCCCTTCACATGGTTCATGGGTTGTTCCGCGCGTGTCGTATCGCAGGTTTCGAGCACGGCGCTTCCGGAAGCGCAGTCATGGGATTCGGCGTTCAGGTCGTAACCGCTTTCCAAGGCATCCGTGAACTCGCTGCCGTATACGTTTTCGAGTGCCGCGTGGCACGTGCCCCGCATCTCGGCAAGGCTGCTGTGGTCTGCCGATGCGAACTCGTTTAAGTCGCGCATGTTGCCCATGACTTCGGTATCGAAGGTGAAGGCCGGGTAGGAGCAGAACCCCGAACGCATGAACTGGCCGGTGAAGGCTCCGAGCTGGGAGATTTTCGAGAGCATCGCTTCTCCCATGTTATTGGTGTCGAGGAAAACGGTCGCGTCCTGTTGCAGTGGGGAACCGAAGTTCACGGTAACGCTGCTCCAAGGCTGTCCGAACGATTCGTCGGTTGGGTCGGAGAGATAGGCGGTCACTGCAAGGTTGCCGTCCGCATAGGACTCCTGTACAAGTTCGACCTGCTGGGTGTATCCGAAAGCATCGAAGGAGAACTCGATGCCCGATTTCTCACTGTCGTTTCCTCGCAGGTTCCCGGAAAGCATGTCCGGGGAGAGCGGTATGGCAGGGCGGTCTGGTGCGGATGTGGTCGTATCGTAGGGCGCTTCTGGGGTCTGGGCTTCTGGCGCGTGGGGCATGGAAGCCTGCCCGAAATCCATGTTCCGAATATCCTCGGGAAGCATATCCGGTGATAGGAGTGTTGCCATGTCATTCCTTCCTTTCTGCCGCTACCTGCGGCCTTTCTTCGTGGGTTTTCTCGGTGTGAAAATGGGTTCTACCGACCCGTCCTTTTGAAGAACGACTTTGCAGTCGAAGGTCTTCCCGGCCTTGGACTTGCAGCCCCTTAGCGGAACCGCCTTCCCGTCAAGAAGGAATGCGGCCTGCCCCTCGGTGAACTTCTTGGTGCAGAAGCCGAACAGCTTGAACCCGCAGCCCGCGACCTCCTTCCAAGTGCCGTCTTCCTGCTTCTCGTTCTTGATGGAGGAGCAGGCGTAGATGGAGCCGGTCTTTATAACGTCCTTGCCGCACCTCGGACACTTGCCCACTACGGTCTTTCCGGTACCTGCGATGGATGCGCCCACGTAGGCGGTCTCGCGGTGGTGATTGAAGACCTCGATGACGGAATCTTGCAGGGCGTTCACGTCCGCCTTACCGTCTGCGATATCCTGTTGGATGAGCCACCATCTTGCGGTCACGTCTGCACCGCGAATCTCCGGCGGGAGGAGTGCGTAGAACGCCTTGGCCTTATCGGTCGCTCGAACCTTTCCCTTTTGTTCCTCAAGGTAGCCACGGGTTTTCAGACCCTCGATGATGGAGGAGCGGGTGGCCGTCGTTCCGATACCGCCGTGTTCGCCCTTCTTGCCGTCATCCTTACGCTTAAGGATTTCCCGGATTTCCGGGTCTTTGACGTACTTCGCGATGGATGCCATGTCTGTGATGAGGGTGCCCTCCGTATAGGGTGCGGGCGGGGTGGTCTCCCCTTCCGTGATTGAGCAGGAGATACCGGCAAGGGCGTGGCTTCCTGCGGGAACCCATGGGTTCCCCGTATCGGAATCCTCTCTGACACGGCTGTTTGAGATGTTCGGGAAGACAGCCGTGAACCCCGCGTCCGAAAGGCGCTTCGCTGTGAGCTTAAGCGTTCCGCCGTCCACACTTACCGTGCTCTCACTCACGTCGTACACGGCGGGAGGAAGAAATTGCACCGCATAGCGCTCGCAGATGGCGGTGTAGACCTTGGCTTCGTCCGGTTCCATCGCGGACACGGGCGCATCCGCTTCCTGCGGGATGATGCCGTGGTGGGCGGTCACGTTCCCATCGTTGAACGCCTTGGAGTGGAGCCGGTAGTCCAAAGGCCAGCGCACGCCGAGGTTCTTCATCGCCTGCGCAAGGACTGCCGGTGCCTGCTCTCGGTGCTCTTCCTTGAGGTATTGGGAATCGGAGCGGTTGTAGGTGATGGCTTTGTACTTATCACGCAAATCCTGCGTGATTTGCTGAGTCTCGGCGGCAGTGAAGCCGAAGCGCTCGCTCATGTCGGAAAGCAGCACGGTCAAGTTGTAGGGAAGTGGCGGGTTCTCCTGCTTTTTCGATACGGTCGTTTCAAAGTGCAGGTCGCGTCCGTCGAGCTTTTCCTTAAGGGCTTCCAGCGTATGCAGCTCGAACAGATGCTTCTCACCGGCAAGCAGCTCCTTTCCCGGCAGATACTTGAAGGTGAGTTCTCCGGCATCCGAATCACCGCTTGCAAACAGCTCGTAGAACTTTCGGGTGACGTGGTGGGCGATGGCTTCGTCGCGTTTCACCACAAGCCCCAGCGTCGGTGTCTGCACGCGTCCGACGGTGAACAGGCCGTCGAGACGCTTGGTGGCGAGTCTCGTCTCGTTCACGCCGAAGCACATATCCGCCATCTGTCGGGCATAGGCGGCGTTGCCAGCGCCCCGGCAGGAGTCGTTGGGCACGAGCCTGTCGAATGCCTTCACGATGTTCTTCTCGATGTTGTCGTTCACGTAGACGCGCTCGACCTTACCGGCGTAGCCGAGGTAATCCAAAAGCTCGTCCACGATAAGCTGCCCCTCATCGTCCGGGTCACCGGCGGCGATGACGGAATCGCAAGTTTCGAGGAGTCCCGCAATCTGGTCGATGAGGGGCTTCTTGCTCTCTCCGGTCTTCTTATCGACCGCCGGTTCCTTCGGCCAGTCGTGAACCTCGATAGGGAGTACGTCAAGGCTCCAAGGCATTCCCCATTTGGGGTCGATGGCATCCGGTTTTACCAGTTCCAAAAGGTGGCCGGCGCAGGCACAGACCGTGTAGCCGTTTCCCGAGATGGGAAGGCGGGCGCTCTCGGACACCTCTTTTCCAGTGATGGCGCGGGCGATATCGCGGGCGAGCATCGGCTTCTCCGCGATGACTAATTTGCTCATGTGGTTTCCTTCCTTTCTGGTTTGCTAGGCTTCTGGGAATGAAAAGGCGGAGATATCGTCATCGTCATCATCGAACCCATAGTCGGTGGCATCGCTTGGAACTCCATGGGTATAGGCGGGCACTTCGGCGGCAGGCTCGGCTTCGCGCAGGTACTTAAAGTCGATGAGACGGGAGGTCAGGCTCGCTTTGAGGGAGATGCGACGGATGGCCGGAAGATGATTTACCGAGTTCCAACAGAGCAGGGCGAAGTCCTCGTCGGCGAAAAGTCCCCCGCAGTCGGCGGGCTTCACGCCGTCGGAGTTTCGCCTGAACGTGCTCGGCACCCAAAGATACTGATGGTATTCCGCTACATAACTGTATGTTTTCCCTTTTTCAATTTGGACGAACATGAGGTCGAGGGCGGACTTGAAGTCCTCGTCGTTTTCACGCGCATCTGCAAGGGAGAGGAGTACGGCTAGGCTTTTCAAAGAGAGGTCTTTGCGCGGAAACCATTCCACGAGAAGCCCGACGAGCGCCATGAGATAGTTGCGTTCCGTACGGTCGGCAATCGCAAGCTCTGGCGAAAGCTCATCCGTGATGCGCAGAAAATCGCGGCACCATTCGGCAACATCCTTGTTGGTTCTAAGCTCTTCGATGGGCTTCATGTTAGGAACGACCTTCCTGTTCGAGGTTTTCGGTGTCTTCTCTTTTTTCTTCTTGAAGAACATGCTTTAAAATCTCCTGACCCGTATCTATCCAAGGCACTTCGGGCGTTGCAGAATCCTGTCAATATCGAGACCGGAGCAATTTCCCGCAAGCGGAAGCCCGGATAGGTCTTCGAGCGCTTCGATTTTCCTGCCGCTTACGAACACGAAGGCATCCATATCCCGTAACAAAGCGAAGTAACGGATGAAGTTCTGCCTGCTGTAAACGCTCAAAACCATATTCGTCTCCACTTCGCGCCCTCCGTAGTTCCCCGCACCGTCCGGCTTGATGCCCGCGATGAGCGGGGTGTCGTAGGCATCGGTCGCGAGAAGGATGGCAAGCAGAACATCGTCCCTGGTCGGGCTGTTGGCGAGAACCACCGGGGAAGCAAGAAGCTCGGGAAAGCGCTTTACCTGTGCGATGGAGAAGCCGTGCCGGTGGGGGTTGTAATCGGATTTCGGCGTGAGAGCCTGAAAGAGATGCTTCTGCGTGTAGAGCATGGGGCGTTGCTCGAACCCGGTCTTCAAGAATATCTCCGGCGTGTCGCAGACTTTCAGGGCATCGTAGGGGCTGTATGCGCCGCAGGCGGCAAGGTCAACTTCGTGTCCGAACCGCAGGTACTCGCTGCATCTGCTCGCATAGGCTTCTTGTGCTTTTACATTTCCGTTCCCATCCTTAAGGCGGGCGATGCCGCACGTGTCGAGATAGGTCAGGCGTTCATTATCCGGCATTGCCACGGAGTTCTCGTACTCGCAGATGGTCGTGATAATCTCGGAGCCTTTTTCTGCTTTCATCATTCGCACCTCCCGTTCTTTTTCGCATTTGTGGAGATGCCGCTCCCATATGGGATGCGGCATCCTGTCTTTCTGTTTTTTGTCACTTCGTGTTCTATCCGATGTTCTGGTCATCCTTTCCGGGCGCATCCCTTGCAGGCGCATCCCTTGCAGGCGCATCCGCCGCGAGCGCGTTCCTGCCGGAGGTGCAGTCGTGGCTCTCCCCGGAAATGTCGTAGCCGCCCGGAGTGATACCGTGCCGGATATCATCGACAGCCTTCGCCCCGCTTCCGGGTCTACTGATAACGGTGAAGTACCCTTCCACGCGGGCAGTCTCCCCATCCGTGAGCGACCGGCTCTCCCCGGTCTCCGGGTCGAAGCCCACGGCTACGATATCGCCGTTTAGAACGGTGTAGAAATCCCCCATCTCCACGACCTTCGAGTAATCGAGCTGGGAGAGATACCCGGCTTTTGCCATTTCCTCGGTGACGAAGATGGCACGATTTGGCGGGCAGGTGAACAGACCCTCCTCGTTCACGTAAAGGGAAACATCCTCGCCGAAAGCGATATCGAAAGTCTCGATATTTCCACCCACCAGTGCTTGCAGTGATTTCAAGGAGACAGCCGGTGGCGATGAGCATGGCACGGATACCCAGCTCTTCGGGAGTACCGAGCGCGTCTTCGGGAAGCGGTACGCCGCCCTCGCTCTGGATAAAGGCGGAAAGCTCCACGCGGGCGCGGTTCATCGTCGAAAAATGGTTTGCGACCTCGTAGCGGCTTTCCAGCTGCTCCCGGAGCAGGACTTTCAGGAGAGGAATCCGGTATTCGTCACCGGCTGTCTCCTTGAAATCACCGATGGGGTCGTAATCCGGGTTGCCCCAATCGGAGCGGAATCCGCCGTCTTGCAGCACGCGGCGCACGTACTCCTCCGGCTGCTCATCGAGATTCAGGTATCCGGTGAGGGTTGCCCAAGTATCCCCCTCCGGCCAAGCGAAGGCATAGGTGAAGGACTCCTTATCCGTCTGTTTGACGAAACCTGCGCCCGCGCCTTCCCTGCCGAACAGGGAACCTATCTCCTTGAAATTATCGGTCATCTATTCCATCTCCTTGTTCTGATTGATTTTCGGGGTGCCATCGAGTCCCGTCTGCTCCGCAAGTGCTTCCTTGCCGGATGCCATGTCACGGGACTCGGACTTGACACCGGTTTCGACAACCTGTGCCTTTTCGGGTTCCACCTGTGCCAGCAGATAATCCTTCATGGATTCCAGAGCCGGAAACGGGGTGCCGTCCCTAGCTTCCGCGAGCAGATAGCGCATCTGCTGGGAGGTAAGGGCTGGGGTGTGCATAAGGATTGTGGAGACCTTTGCCATAGTGGTATCGGAAAACTCTGCCGCCGTTGCATCGAAGACGGCCATGAGCTGTTGCGCTTTCATGTCCGCGCACGCCTGCATGGTCATCATGAGAAGTGGTGTGTTATATCCGCACCGGTTCACGGCATAGGCACAGGCGCTCATCTGCTCTACGGAAAGGGAAGCCGGGAACAGCCCCGCAAAGTCCGCATCGCTCAGGTCTGCAACCGGGGTCTGCCCGCGCATGGCGGTAAGAAGCGCGATTTGCTGCTCCGGTCTGTATTCCGGGTTCATGATACGCGCCACCTGCGCTTCGGTCAGCGAGTGCTCACCGGTATAGGGGTCATGACGTGCGTTTTCCATGGCGGCGGCGATGACCTCCATGCTCTCAGGGGTAAACGCGGGCTTCGCGATGGCGCGGACGGTCTCATAGGGGAGAATGCCTTGCAGAAGGAGGTTGTTGATGGTGAGCAGCTGGGAGCGGGAGAGACGTTCCACAGGCAAGTCGCTCCCACCGTGCGCCACGACCAGATAGGCGGCTTCCATGCGCCGTGCGTCCATCTGCGGGTCTAGGAAGCGTGCGAAGTCTCCGCCCCTGATGGCGATTTTCGCGATGGCCGTCATCTGCGCTGCGGTGTACTTGGGGGTCGCGAGAGCATCCAGCACGTTTTCTTCCACCGCCGGATTCAGCGCGGCGGCGATGATGGCATTGGCCTGAAAGCCGTTGTACTCGTGTTCGGTCAGGCGCATCGCGTCGGCTTCGGTTAGGCCACGGTCGATGGCCTGTTCGTACTGAACGAGCTGTTTGTCGGTAACGGTTTCCGGGTCGAATGTTTTTCCGTCAGGTGTCATAGGTGTCCTCCTTTCTGCCTATGAAACGGCTTTGTCACAGGGAGCCATCTGCCTTTTCCGCGCGTGTCGGGGCATCCTTTATCTCCGACTGGCTATCGAGTTCGGTGCGAGCAGCCTTCGCGTCGCGGGCTTCGGATGCGAGAGATGCGGCAGTCGCTTCCGGCTCGGCGGATGTAGACTTCTCGGCTGCACGCATGGCTTCGGCGGGGGAAGCCCCGTCCATCAGCGAGAGGTCTACCGAACGCAGCTGCGCAAGGTCAAGCTCCGTCACGGGGAGGTCTTTGCCGCCGTGGAACAGCATGGAAACAGCCGCCTTAAGTGTCTGCTCGTCCATATTGCGAAAATCGAGGGGGTTCTTGCCGACAGAAGCGATATCCAGAAGACCGCGCATCTTACCGGACGAAAGGGTCTTGTCGGCTATCGTCTCAAGCGTCTCGGGCGAGACGTGCGGGCTGCGGGCGGCTTCCATGAGGATATCCGCCTGTCCGTGGGAGAAATCATGCTTGGCAATCTGCGTAGCGATGGGAAGCGGCACATGGCTCTCCATCGCTTCCGCGTAACGTGGGTAGTCTACGTTTTCAGGCACCGTCGCAATGCTCTCCGGCACCGCTTCATAGGAGACGATATTTCCGTCGATGCAATAGCCGAGGTCGATGGGAAGATAGCTGTCAGCTTCCTTGGTCTCGGGGGAAAGTTCGCTCTCCTTAACGAGTCCCATGATGCGGTACACGTCCTCGGGTGTCGCACCGGAATCGAGAAGTTCGTGGAGGGTGTTTTCGATAGCACCGTGAACATCCTCCATCTCCGGGTCGGACGTGCGCTCACCGAGCGCGAAGCAGGGGCGGGCGAAGTTGGTGTTCAGGGTATCGACGGTATAGACCCTGAGCGCATACTCCCCCGGAGCGTACCAATAGTCCTCATCGTTGGAGTAGGTGAGCAGGAGGGTGAGGTCAACGGGAATCTGCTCCTGCCCAATCCAGAAGTCGTTATCTGGCATGGCAATCATCCTTTCTGTGTTTCTTGTTGTACGGTTTGCTGGCTTTCTGTGGTTCTATCTAACGGGAGAGGTCGGGCTTTGCGACCAGATGCTCGCGGGAAGGTGCGGCAGATGCGCCCGCAAGCTGTTTGGAAGCTGCCATCATGTCCTTGGCTTCCCCGGAGAGGGAGATACCGCCACCGCCCTTTCCTCCGATGCCCGCACCCTTTGTCACGACGGCCTGAACGACCTCTTTTGCGGCCTGTTTGGCGGTATTCACAAGGCCGCTTCCCGTGCTGTCACCGAAATCTTCTGCCATGTCCATTTCTCCTTTCTTGCCAAAAACGCCTAAAGGGCGTTTTCGTTGCTGTCTCTCGACTCATTCAGTTTCCGAATCACATCGAGGGCGGCTTTCCTGTTCTCCGGGAGAGCGAAGCGCGATAGGGCGGCTTCTCTCGCTTCCCCCGAAAGGGAATAGCCGCCATCGTCCGCACCGGGCAGGATGCCGAAGACCTCCTTGCAGGTCTCCTTGAGGAAAGCATTCACCTTCGCAAGGTCATCGCCCTCAAGCCAGTCGGTCGCGGCTTGTGTGCTGAGTGGATAAGCGAATCCATGCGCTTCAAGGCCGTCGAGGTCGGCACCGACCATTCCGTTCCAAGGGTAGCCGAGCAGGGTGTTCATGTGGAAACTGGCTACGAACTGCCCGTTATCCTCGGTATCGTAGAACTCGACCATCGTGTCACCGCAGGGGGGATTTTCATTCTCGCTTTTTGGTAAGCCGCCATCCGCGCGGGGTTCACCGGGATAGACGAGATGCACGCGCCACCTGCCGGTAGTGAACTCGCGTGGGCAGGCATAGTTAAAGTTCTTCGTCTTCTTACGCTTCATGCTAAATGGCATCTCCGTTGTTCTCGATGGAATCGAAACATTCCTGAATCATCTCCGCAACGGATTTCCGGTTCTCGTTCAATCCATTGCGGGAGGTGGCAGCATCCCTTGCTTCCCCCGTGAGGGAGTAGCTGTCCTCACCCATTTCGTCACCGGGAAGGGAGCCGCAGAACTCCATGCAGCTTTTCTTGAGAAAGTCGTTCACCTTTGCAAGGTCATCGCCTTCAACCGTCCAAGCGGGGATGCCGCCATCAAGGGAGAACTGGTTCCCGTTCTTGAGCATCGTGTCGATGGAGACGGCAATGGAATTGTCCTCAAGCAGGTCGGTCATGTAGTAGCGAGAGACGAACTGCCCGCCCGGGAAGCGTGCGGCATCCTGCGAGGTATCGTAGAACTCCACAAGGGGGTAGGACGCACGATGGGCGGCGGCAGGTGCGCCAGAGTAAGCATTTAGTTCATAGGTCAGGCAACCATCGAGACCGTAACGCTCTCCGGGGTAGATAAGATGCACACGCCATTTGCCGGTGGTGAAGTCGTGAGGGAGCGCCCCTTCCTCTTTCTCGTATTCCTCAGAAGGGCATCCGAAGACCTGCGTGACAGTCGGCTCACCGTGAACATTTGGATTCGACTGGAAAGTGGTCTCGAAAGATGAGCTGCCCATTTTCAGGGCGAGGGAGTATTTCACATGCATCGGGGAGAACGTTCCCTTGGTGCGCTCGGTAACCTGCATCTGGAAGCGGGAGAGGTAATCCGCAACGCTTTCTGGGGTGTTGTATGCCATGGCAATTCCTTTCTGATGGGAACCTGCTTGGCTCCCAATAATAACTTATTAAGGGGAAGGGGCGCACCGGTTTCGGCACGCCCCTTCGGTGAGTGGTAGCAGGTTTTCGGCAAGCGTCTACGCGCCGAGGATTTCCTTCGCCCAAGAGCCGGACTTTACAAGCCCCATCATGGTCGTGATGAGAACGGCGATAGTCTTGATGATGACACCGAACGAGTCGAATGTTTCTACGCCCTGTGCGAGACCAAGCATCTCAGCCTTTCCAAGTCCGCCGGAAACCGCGAGGGCGGTCACAAGATGCGGATAGAGGTAGAGGATAAGAACCATGACCACGCCTGCGAGGGCTGCTGCCGCAAAGTTCTTGAGGTAACCGATTCCGATTTGCTTCGTCTCCTCGAAGCCGAGAAGGGAAATGGGAATCGGAGAGAAGGCGGCATAGACATAGAGCTGAACGGAACGCCCGAGGGCAACGACCATTGAGACCGCATAGAAAACGAGTCCGACCGCCCATGAAATGAGTCCGAAAATCAAAAGGAGGAAGCATCCGCCGAACGTGGCATCGGCCGCATCATCCTTGGTCATCTCGATTCCGGGTTCATACCAGTTTTTCGATTGCAGCTTGTCCGACACGTTACCAACGAGGTCGTTGAAGATGCTGTAGATGGCGGAAACGAGGTCGAGGGCGTTGTCGATGAAGTAGCTGAGGATGCAGTAGGTCACCACGAGGAATACGATATCCTTCACGGCGGGAAGGGTGCTCGTCGCGTCGATGCGCTGGCTAATCTTGATGAGCTGCATCAGCATGAAGAGACCTAGGATGGCATGGGCAACGGGGATGACCCCGGCCTGATAGAAGTCTTTTACCACGCCATACGGCTCGGTTGTACCGAAAAGCTCGTTGAACGGCCCGGAAATGAACCTCGCATCAAGCGTCTGGTTGATGACACCGAAATAGGTGTTGAAGAGCGTGGCAGCGATTTGCAGAAGCCACGTTTTAATCATGTTGGGGATATCAAGGAAGTCCCCGATGACACCCGCGTAGGCCGGATGGGGAATGAGGAGCACGAGTGCGCAGGCGGCAAAGAGCGCGAACGTGCCCATAAGACAAACCTTTCTCCTGCGCAGGGGAACCGTCTTCGTCTCCTCATGCTGTGTGGATTGTAAAGTCAGTTGTTCATTCATAGAGATTCCTTTCTGCCTGCATGGCGATGCTCCCCTAGCCCTCGAAGGAGAACTCGCCCGTGGACTGCTCGTAAACGCAGGTGACGGAAACAGAGTTCGAGTCGTTGAGCTTGAAGTCCGTGGTGATGACCCCGTTCTCATAGTCGAGGTTCACGACTTTCTGCCATGTAGCTTCGGTGACAGAAGGGTAATGGACGGCGCACCACTTGGAGAGGGCGGTGATGACGGCCTTCTCATCCCCGCCGAAGAGTTTCGTGACCTCGCTGTTCATGCCCTTCACGGTAATGTTTGCCACCGCTTCGGCACGCTCGTATGCGATGTTTTTCTGAGCGAACATCGTAGAGCTTGTAAGGGTGGAGATGGTGTTCTCACCGGGGGTCTTGGAATCGGAGTTCACCGCAGCACCGCTGCCATCCGTGTAGGTCACGATATGGGTGCCGGTATCGGTCTCGAAGACGATGGTGTAGAGATAGCCGCCGTACCCATCGGAGGTCTTTTCCACGCGGGAGATGGCGTAACTATGGACGGTCGGAGTTCCGTTCACCGTTTCCACGTAGGAGTCATCGGCAAACTTGAGGGTGTAGCGCCCCTCGCTTACCGACCAGACGGAAGAGGAGAGGGTGTCGATGAGTTCCTTGGTATCGGTATCGTACCCCTTGATGATTTCCTTCTGGGCATCGGTAAGCTCCACCTTCCCGGTTTCCTCCTTCGTCTTCTTCTCAGCGGCTGTGGTAGCGTCCGTGTCATTTTCTGCGTGCTGCTCCTTTGCGGTTTCCGCGCGGTGATGCGACACGTTGATGGCGCTCATGGCAGAGCCGCAGGTGAACATCAGGAGCAGGCACAGGGCGATGACGGAAAACTTCTTGTGTTCCGCCATCCATGCTTTCAGTTTCTTCATAGCAGGTATCCTTTCTGGTTTCCTAGCGCCAGTCCCATGGATAGCCGCAGACAACCCATCCTCTTCCGTTTTGGGAAACCCAATCGGACAGGGAGATGGTGCGCAGGCCGCTGGAAATGCTATCCATGACCATGCCGTCACCGATATAGATGCCGACGTGCCCGTAGGCGTTACCGGCGGCGGTGTTGGAGCCGTATTGGGCGGAGATGAGCATTCCTACCTTTATCTGGGAGAGGTCGGTGGTGGCGCGTTTCTGGCTGTAATTGGCACCGTATCCCTGATTGCCGAGCTGCGTATTGCCGTTGCCGCCGACGGCATGACCGGCTCTTGCATAGACCATTGTTGTCCATGTGGCGCAACGGTCGGCTCCCGGCCATGGAGTCTGTGAGCAGGCGTTTACGATATCCTTCTGCCACTGGTCGGCGCTCTGGTAGTCCTGCCCGCCACCGGGAATGAGGGTAGTGCCGGAGTACCGATTCTTAAACTCCTCTGCGGTCATGGAATCGAGCTGCGCGACAAGGGGATAGGCTTGGCAGATGGAACGGTACTGGGCGATATAGCTGTCCTGCGACGCGGTGTAGTACCCGCCCTCGCCGAGGGCACGCAAAAAGAGTTCGGAGTTGTTGGTGTCGATGGCCTTCTGGTAGTTAGGGACACGGGTGTAGTTGGATTGTTTATACAGATGCTCGCACCGGTACTTCATGTACGAATCATCGTCTTTGAAGACGGCGAAATCCGCGTAGGTCTTGTAGGCAGAGCCGGAAGCACTGTATTCGGTGGTGAGCATTTTAACGGAACCCGTGATGAGTCCGCCGTAGTCATAACCGGCATATTTCACGCCGCCGTAGTTGTGGTACAGCCGCCCGAGGTCGGAACCGGAGTCCGAGGTGCCGTTCTCAATCATCATCTGGCCGAGGAGTGCCGAAGCGGGATATCCGTACTGCTCGTGGGCGTTCAGGCACGCGAGCACGAGGTCGTAGGTGACCCATGCAGGCATCCCGTCAAGGGATGCGCTCTTTTGCTCCTCATCGGCGGCACCTCCACCGACAACGGAAATCAGGCCGAAGGCCAAGATGAAGGCAATGATGAGTGGAAAGAATTGGGAGACGGCACCGGCAAGCGATGAAAGCATTCCCTTGATGCCACCGGAAAGAATCGTGAGCGCCTTTTTCTTTCCAGCTTGCGCCGCAGCATTCTCATAGACGTTCCGATGGAAGTATTTGGAGAACTGCATCCGCTTCTGGGCAGCTTTTTTATCCAGTTTCTCGGTGCGGTATTTCTTTTCCGAGAGGGCACCGAGAGAGTCTTTCTTTTCAAGTGCATCCTTACCGGAACGAAGGTGCTTTCTCGCCTTTCCGGCAAGTTTCGCGCCGGTGTGCGTGGTTGCGACCAAATCGTCCGTGCCTTCCAGCTCGGAGTCTTTGAGAGCGTTGTGGGCAGCTTTTGCGGCTACACCCTTTGCACCACGTTTCAGGCTCTTATTCAGATTGTGGCGAGACTGCACCTTTTTCGTGAGGGCATTTTTTCCGGTTAGCTGGCTACGGGATTTTCCGTCAAGGGCATCGGCGGCGGAAGTCTTCTTACGTTTCCTTGCGATGGCATCGAGGGCGGTACTTCCCGCGCCGTGCGTGCCCTTCTTGCCGACGGAATAGAGGTCACCCTTTAAGGCTTTGGCGCTCTTATCTGCCTTTTCCACCAGACCGGTATTGACGGCATCCGTCTTTTCGGTCTTGAGGAGATTACTCATGGCTTTCTCACGGTCGTTTCCGCCGGTCGTGAAATCCGAAGCCTTCATCTGACGTTCACCGTCCTTTCCGGGGTCTTCTTACTGGGTTGCTAGATAACGGGTTTTGCATCTTTCTTGTCCCCAAGCCCCGGCTTCTTCGTCTCATTGGGGTTCGTGGAGAACAGGTCATAGAGGACGTTGCCGGACGGGAACTTGCCGCGAATCGGCACACGGGCGTTTCCTGCGATGAGCAGGCCGTCACCCGGCTCTGCGGACTCGTCGATGCATTCCTCCTCCTGCTCGGACAGGTTCAGAAGTTCCGCCCACTTCATGCGGTCGAGCGGGGACTGCTTGAGAAGCATGAGGAAGTCCGCGTTGAGGACGATATTTCGCGCCGCTTCGTTGGCGAGCATCGCCGTGGCGTTCTGACTGATACCTGTCAGCAAAAGTCCGAATTTTCGACCCTCATTCGAGAAGCGGGAGAAGTAGTTAAGTACCGTCGGGTACGCGAACATACTCTGCATCTCCTCGACGTAGAGCCATGTGCGGACGTTTCGCTTTGCATTGAAGTACATGCGGTTGCGGACGGCTTCGCAGACATTGATGAGGGCGAAGACCAGCATGGAATCCGGCAGGTCTTTCAGGTTGAAGTCCACGATGCGGGTGTTGAAATCGACGTTGCTTTGATGGTTGAAGAAGTTCATGGAACCCTTCACGAATCGCTCGTAACGGAGTGCGATGACCTGTGCCTGCTCCTCCGGCTGCTCGTTCGCGGCATCGTAGAAGTCCTGTAAGGTCGGCGGAAGATTGTCTCCGCGCTCTGCGGCCTTCTGGAAGGCAAGCTCGGTGCAGCGCTGTACGAGTGACTGGTCAACCTCAGAGAAGTTCGACCCGGCTTCGGCAGCGGAAGCGCCCGCCTGAGCTAACATCGCGTCCACCTTGAACGCAATCTGCTCGTTTCTCGTCATGTGTTCCACGGATACCGTATCGAAGGGGTTCAGATGGGTTCCGGTACCCACGCCGAAGTGGTAGGTGCTACCGCCGTAGCGTTCGGCGATAGCGGTGTACTCGCCTGCGCGGTCGATGACGTAAATCTCGTCCGTCGGATTGGAAAAGATGGTGCCCGTCATCTCGGTCTTGGTGAACATGCCCTTGCCGGAGCCGGTCTTGCCGCAGACGAAGCCCATCGGCGAGGTGAGCTTCTTGCGGTTGCAGACCACGAGGTTGCGGCTGTGCTTGTTCTGGCCGTAGAAGTTGCCGCCCGCATCGTCAAGCTCCTGCGTGGCAAACGGAACGAGGATGGAAACCTGCGCCGTGGTGAACATGCGGGAGATTTCCACGTGGTTATGGCCGAGCGGGAGGATGGAATTAAGTCCCTGACGCTGGCGATAGTCATAGGTGTCAAGCTCGATGGAGTTCTGACGTGCCGTGGAGATGATGCGAAGTACCTGCGTATCCAGCGCTTCCTTGCTCTCCGCGTAAGTGTAGACAAGCCCCGTGAAGACATAGAGACGCTGGTTCTTGTTCTGCAAGTGGTCGAGCACGTCCTCCGTCTCCTCCTTGGAGTATTTCAGCTCCTGCGGGAGGATGGAGAAGTCATAGCCTTTGTTCACTGCCGAGCGCTGTTCCTCGATGATTTCCTTGTCAATCCATGCGGAACGGGTGCGCACGTAATTGATAGCCTTGGATTTATCCATGGGCTGCACGTACCACGTGATAGCCATGGGGATAGGAAGGTCTGCCATGTCGGCAAGTGCGCGGTCGGAAAGTTCCGAGCCGAACTTCTTCATCACGAGTACCTGTGCGTAGACCCCGTTATCGAGTTTTACGCAGTCGTTATAGTGGCCGTCCGGGCGGAAATCAATCTGCGTCGGTGCGATGCAGTCCTTGGTAGTCTGTAAGCGCTTGGCGGAAATATCGCGCTGGTAATCGAACAGGAACGGCTTATAGGGGTTTAAGAGTGAATGGATGACAGAAAGGCGCTGGGTGCCGTTCATAAGGTGTGCCTTGCTGCCGATGGAGTTTAGGATGCGGGAGGATTCGACCTCGATACGGGAGAGCTGACGCGCTGCATCTTCTGCGGTGTCTGCCGTCACGGAATAGGTGAGGTAGCGGTTCCTGCGGATGTTGCTGACCCCCTCCTTCACCTTATCGTTCAGGATGTTGTTGAATACCTGCGCGTCGTTCCTTGCAGCATCGTTTGCCTGACGCTCCGGGTCGAAGAACTTGCGATGACCGACCTCTTCCTTGAGGAGCGGCGTGTTGATGACGCTCATCTGCACGAGCGTATCCGCACCGAACTGGTCGTAAAGGCGGGTGATGGCGGAGAACATGGCTTTCTGCTGCTCATCGCGCACCGAGTGGTAACTGGTGTCATCGAAGGCGATGGAAGAGGAAAACATCCCCTCCTCCACCTCACAGATGCCGTCCTGATACATCTTGTTGTAGCCGATGTAGTTCACCACGTCTTTCGCGGAGTCACGCTTCTTTCTGGCATCGGCCATCTTATCGGACAGCTCCTTGTCCCTGTCCTTTAACTGGGACTTGATGGAGCTGTAGGTCTTTTTCGCTTCCTTCTCGGCCTTCTTGGCTTCCTTTTTCCTGCGCTTCATCTCGCGCTTGGCGTGCTTCTTCTCCTTTCGGGTCAGCTTTCCGGCACCCTGCGTGACGTGTGCGACCTGAGAGATGGCATCCATGTCGATAGCGCCGGTATCGGAGCGCAGGGGCGCGGTGTTCCCGAACCCGTCACCGGATGCGTGGACGAACGCGTCCACGTCAAATGCGGCGTTAAGAGATGACCCGTCCTGCCCTTGGGGAGTAGGATTCGATGCCGCGAAGGTTTCCCTGCTTTCGGTAGTGTTTTCCATAGATAGTTCCTTTCTGCTTGCTGTTTTCCGACTCAGAGAGAAGTCCCGCAAGACGCATGGACGGCTTGTAGAAGATGCGGTCGTTCGTGAAGTTTGCCTTAAGCCAAAGCGGCGCAAACTGCTCGAAGGGCATCCCGCAGGGCTTCACGAAGCCCACGCACCAAAACGGCAACGAGACGGCGTAGATAAAATAGGTGCAATCGCTGACGTTCAACCCCAAAACGAAGTAGATGTAAAGCCCGGCAAGTACCGAGACAGAAAGCGCACCCGTGATGGATACCAGGGTGCGCATGGTCATCTTGCCTACGATTTTGGGCTGATACTCGGCGATATCCTTGTGTACTGCTACAGAGAGCATGTGAGATATCGCTCCTTTCTAACCCGCGAGGGAACCCCAGTTGATACCGGTCTTGAAGTACACGGCAGCACCCACGACGATGGCACCGCCGATAATCATGGCGAGGGCACCGGAGAGCTGACCGCCGCCGCCCTGCATACCGTCCTTGATGGTAAGACCAAGGTTCACAAGGCCGAAGACGATGAGGATGCCGCCGAGGGCGGTCACACCATCAGAGAGAAGGTTTTTCACGTTTTCCAGCATGGTTGATTCCTTTCTTGTTTACTTGTTTTCTAGTAACCGTACAGATGGGCAAAGGCGATACAGGTAAGTCCCGCGACGATGATTGCAACGGCTTTGCGTATCTCCCCGCCCCCGCCGCGAAGAAGTCCCGCGAGGGTCATCCCAAGATAGATGATTCCCACGACGGTGAATGCGCCCGCAGCGGTTCCTATCGCCGGGGCGGCGAGTTTGACGAGTGTTTCCAAGTTCCTTCCTCCATTCGTCCCCTTTCTGCCTTTTTCGCGTGGCATTTCTCTTAATTATAAGTGACTACCGGTTCAGCAATTTACCCAGAAGCCCTTTCCTTGATTTTTTCCATGCCGCCCATTTCCATGCCGTGAACTCCGCACCCATATCCTCATCGGGGGTGTACGGCTCGCAGCCGTTTTTCAGATACCGCTCGAAATCGAAGGAGTTCTTATGCAAACGCTTCCAGTTGCGCTTATCCACGATATAGCGGTATCGCTTATGGGCGTGGGGGTCGTACTTATCATCCATGAGCGGGTTGGTACCGGCGATGAGCAGGATTGCCTTTAAGCGGCTCATCTTTCCGATTTCTGCTGCGTCGATAAGGTCACGACCCTGAATCTGCAAGTTCTTACTGGCGCTTGAGGATTGTCCCGTGGACTCGTTATAAGTCATCTGATGGATGGTCTGCTTGCCAATCATCTCCGCAATCTCCTTGTTGGTGGAGTTGGACTTGCCACCGAGGAAGAGCGTCGAGTCGCAGCAGTCGATGATGGTCTGCGCCTTCTTATCGTACTTGCTTTCCAGCTGGCTCATGGATTGCAGGATGATGGTGATGCCGATGTTACGGGAACGGGTGACCGCGATGGTCTCCTCAATCTGCGGGATGGTGCCGATGTTGGCGAACTCGTCGAAGATGAAATGCACCGGGGTCGGGAGTTTCCCGCCATAATCCGAAAGGGCTTTTCGGCAAAGCTGGTCGATGGTCTGCCACATGAGAATGGCGAACAAGAAGCTGAGGGTCTTGTCGGTATCGGAGAGGATGCCGAAAATCGCCACCTTCGCATCCGGGTCACCAAGGGTGTCAATCTCCATCTCGTCATAGGTCAAAAGCTCGCGCACGCCGTCCGTCGCGATGGGCGCAAGGCGCACGTTGCAGGAAATGAGGATGGATTTTAAGGTCTTTCCTGCGGCCACCTTGAAGTTTTTGTAGTTCATCAGGGCGAAGTCCTCGTCGGCGGAAAGTCCCCCGCAGTCGGCGGGCTTCACGCCATCGGAGTTGCGCTTGAACTTACTGGGCACCCAAGACCAGCCGTTATCTGCCTGCTTGGTGCCAAAGCTCCTTGAGAGACCGGCATTTCCCGCAGCGTCAGGAGAAGAGCCGTCGTTTTGCTTGTATTTCTTGCCCTCCTCGATTTGGAGGAACATGAGGTCAAGAGCGGACTTGAAGTTCTCATCGTTCTCTCGTGCTTCCGCAAGGGAGAGGAGCGTGAGAAGCGAGGACATGTTGTAGTCCTTCGCCGGGAACCAGTCACGCAACAAGGCGATGAGCGCCGTGTAGAGCATCTTCTCCGCGTTCTCCCAGAACGGGTCACCGCTCGATTTCCCCTCGGGGTTCGTGTTCATAATGAAGCAGTTCACGAAGGAGAGGATATCGGTATCTGTTTTCACGTACTTTAACGGGTTGTAGTGCATGGACTCATCAAGGTTGATGGTATTGAAGCTCTTGAGCTTATAGCCGTTGTCCGTGAACAGGTATCCGGCATCCTTAAGAAGGGTGCCTTTTGGGTCGGTGACAAAGTAGCTGGTGTTGAGCTGGCAGATGTTCGGGGTCACGTAGTTAAAGGTCTTACCGGAGCCAGAGCCGCCGACCACGAGGACGTTTAGGTTGCGGTCATATTCCGGGTCGAACTTGGGACGGTGCAGGGCAAGGCCGAAGTTCTTGGTGAAGAGAAGATTGTTATCTTCGGTCTGCAAGTCCTTAAACTTCTTTCCTTCCTTCACAGTGCCCCAGCGGGCGGAACCGGATTCTTCGCCGGAACGATAGTTTCCGATGAACGCCACGTAGCGAAGCCAAATCATCCAGATAATGAGAAAGCAAGCCCCGCCAAACAGCAGAGAGTTACTGGTCATATCGAGGGCAAACGGTGCATCCTTTATGGTCTGCCACATGGAAAGGAATGCATCGCTCAAATGGTCGAAAATCTGCCCCGGATAGGTGACGAGGGTTTCGGCATAGCGGTCACCGAGATAGAAAAAGACCGTGGCGATGACGAGGGTGCCGAGCGCCGAGGTGGCAATCTTCTTATTGATTTCCGGGTTCGCGCTATTTGCCATATGCATCCTCCTTTTCCACTTCTTCCAGCACAAGCAAGAGCGTGGTCACAATACTCGTGCGCGTCTCTCGTGTGGCCGCGTGGCGGAATCCTTCATAGCAGGTGAGCGAAAAGTCCTCGGACACATCAATACCGTTGGAATCGCGTGGAGTGAGACCGTCGCACCGGGAAAGGGCGGAAGGCTCCCAGAGGGTCGTGATGCCATCTTCCGATTTCACGCGCTTGCACCCGGACTTCATTTCATAGAAAAGGTTGTCGAGGGTGGTATGGGTCTCGTTGTCCTTTGGCAGGGCGGCATCGAGGAGGGAGATGAGGTTTCCGATGGTACGTTGGGAAGGCTCGCACCAGTCCCTTAAATATCCAAGACAGGCCATCAGAAGGAGTTTTTCCGTCTTCTTAAAGAAGTCCCCATCTGAATCGGAAAGGTTCACGATGGATTCTGCGATGGTCTCGATATCGCTGTCCGACTCCATGGTAAGAAGCGGAGAGCATTTCAGCCTGTCCGGCAATTTGTCTTTGAGTGTCATGGTCTATCTCCTTACAATACGTCTTCGCCGTTAAAGGGCAGGCTCGAACCATGCTCACGCGTGGTTTCCTGTGCCTGCGTTTCCGTATCCATCTGATTCTTGGCAGCGGTCATATCCCGTGCTTCCCCCGTGAGGGAATAGGACTCGGAATCATATTGCTGCTCCTTGCGAATGTCGGAGGGGCGAATCTCACTTCCGGTCTGCTCTACATCCATGACGGCGGTGCGGGAATCGGTATCTGCGCCATCGTGGCTCTCGATGCCGGAGTTCGGGTCGGGCGTGCGCCCGTCGTTATCCATGGCACCGTCGGATGCAACCGGCTCTAGCATCTGTTGTTCGTCACGCGTCTGCTCCTGCGCCAGACGCGCATTCTGCATGGCAAGGTCTCCATCCGGGAGGGTGCCAGCTTCCTTCGGGGTATTCTGCTCGAACCAGTTATGGGTTACATCGAGGTCGTACCGGTTTTTTAACGTCTCCGCAGAGACCGGCCAGTCACGACCGCGTTCATACGCCGGTACCGAACCGTCTTTATTCAGACTTGCAGGCTCGTAGGCCATGACCTCGCCCTTGCTGGTTTCGGTCACGCCGAAGCCCTGCGCGTTCATCTTGCGCTCGAAGTCGGAAAAGTCCGTGCAGTCTTCCCTTGCCTTTTGGGCAGCGTTTCGGATGTTCTGGGTATGGATGGCGGTGTCCTCGGCGCGAAGCGGGGAAACCTTATCGCTGCGGGTAGGTGCATCCTTTCCCGGCGCGTCATAGGTCTTTTCCGGGGCATCCGTTTTCACCTGAGTTGCATGAACCTTGTAGGGGGCACCGACGGAAATCACATCGAAATCCTCATGAGTCTCACGCCCAACCATCTCTGTAAGCTCCTTGTGGGAGTAGCCGGAGAAGAAAATCGAATCGTCGATATTGAGGTTTTCTGTATCCTGTTCGCTAAAGAGCACATCGTAAGTCTCTTCTGGCGCATCCTTATAACGGATGGTGACCGGAATGACCGTTACGTCCTCCGCCGGGAGGTCGGGATAGTCTGTCAGCTCCGTGAGGGAATCCATAGTCTTCTTATTCACGGGTTCCGCGTGATTTAGTGCGTCGGTGATACGCTGCTCATCGAGACGCGCCATTACATCCTTAAATTGCGGGGCATACCCTGCGACGGTCTCGGCATCCTCTTTGGCAAAGGCAAGGAATCCGTTTCCCTGTTTGTCCGTGTAGGCGGCGGCATAGGTACCATTCTCGCGGCATACCTGCGCATAGTAGGCGGCTTCCTCGGAAGTACCAAAGGGCACGACCACCTGCTCACGAGAGGATTGCTTCTCAGCCATTGCTTTTGCCTGCTCGGGGGTGTTCCCCTCCTTCTTATAATGGCGCTGCCACCAGTCGAAAGCACGTTCCCTGCCACGTCCGAACCGCAGGTAGTTCTCCACCTGTCTTGTGACGAAGTTTAGGAGGGCGTTTCCCATGTCATCGCCGAAATCCTGAGCCATGTGGCATCATCCTTTCTTTTTCCGATTTCCTATCTTTTGAAGCGGCAAGAATGTCGTCTCCTTGGGGACAGATTATAACGCAGGCTATTTTTCTATCCCTCTGCCCTATACACGAACGTGCAGGTAGAAACTGCCAAATGCACGGATGCCGATGATAGAAAAAGACACCATTTAGCATCAAATGAACCCATTTGCACCTATTTGCGAACGTTGACCCTTTTCTCGTCCGGGTAGAGGGATTCGCCCCTCAACCATCCCGCCCACAAATCTTTCATAAATCCGCAGGCGGATTGACGGAAACATTTGGAACGGAAAAGTTGACCGGCTCCGACTTCCGTGCATTCGCCTTCGCTGCCGCGATGCGCCGGACGCAGGAAAAGCGAGGGGCTTTTCCGTCGGGCACCGCGACCGCTCATTATATGCACGGAGATTGCTAAAATGGGGCGCTGCCCCAAACCCCGGCCACTCCGCGCAAGCCGCAGGATTTTGCCCTTTCGGCGGGGAAAATACAAGTCTTGAATGTTTACCGGCTTTCTTGTAAAATATATATATAGCAAGATGGTTGATACCTTCTTGTGAGTCGAACAGGAGGTGGTTAACACCGATGAATCAGGAAGAAACGATGCTTTTGCATAAGGAGAGATACAAGGAAACGATTAAGAACCTGACCGTGATGAGCGATATTCTCGCGCGGAACGTATTCAAAGATAAGAATGCCTGCGAGTATGTCCTTAGAATTATTCTGGAAGACAAAGAGCTGACCGTCATCGAAAATGAGACGCAGATGGATTTCAGGAACATGCACGGCAGGGGTGTCGTGTTGGACTGCGTGGCAAAGGATGGAAGCGGACGCATCTTCAACGTCGAGATACAGCAAGACGATGAGGGAGCGCACCCGAAACGTGCCAGATACCATCTTGGGATGATGGACTCAAATGTGCTGGATACGGGAAAGAACTTCGACAGGCTACCGGAGACCTACGTGATATTTGTCACCTTAAAGGACGCGCTTGGATGCGGACTTCCGATAGCCCATATCGACCGGATAATCCGCGAGAACGGCAAGGAGTTCGGGGACGAGGAACACTTCATCTACGTGGATTCCAGCAAGGACGATGGAAGCGAGCTTGGAAGACTGATGCACGACTTCCGAGCGAAGGAAGCGAAAGAGATGCAGGCCGGAGCCTTGGCCGACCGCGTGCACGAACTGAAAGAGACCGAGAAAGGAGTGGAACATATGTGCAAGGAAATGGAACAGCTTTGCGATGAAGCAAGAATGGATGAGAAGAGAGAAAACGCCAGAAGCATGGCGGAAGACGGCTTGACAGTAGATAGAATCGCAAAAATCTTGAAAGTAAATGCCCAGATGGTGCAGGAGTGGCTTGCAGGTAGCGTTTCTACGGCAAGATAGATAACCACTTAGACGGCTTTACGGTTTTACGACTCTGCGGGTTTCTGGCTCGCAGGGTTTTTGAAAACAGGTAAATAATTTTGTTAATGAAAAACTCGTTACCAATGGGGACATAACCCAGTTGATAACGAGTTTTTTGTTTTGAAAGACGATAGTTTTGATTGCACACTGATTGCACACCTGCGTATTTTTTGGTTGTTTTATAGGTTGCTATATTGCCTTATATTGCCGGAAAATCGCTTATTTTTCGGCATATGGAAGGTTGTCGAAATCGAGTTTGAATAACGGACAAAAAACCTCGGATGCCCATTTTACAAGGGTTTCCGAGGTTTTGTTATGTCTGTTGGCTCTATTTTGGCTCTATTTAAGAAATTTTGATAGGTAAAAACGTCGACGGATTAAAAAATATAGGATTTGAGCAACCAAACAAAAAACATAGATATAATAAATCCGATTGTGGCACTTAGTAAAGCTGAAAGCAGTTGCTGATAAGGACGTTTTCCTTTTTCTTGTGCTTTTTCAATTTCATCTAATTGCTTTCCTTCGGTGAATGCCACAATTTCTTTGTACGTCATAATATCATTTTCTTTTTTGAACTTTTCTACTCTTAAAGCGTAATATATCATAATTAAGAAAAGAATTCCCCAAACGATATATCCACAATATCCTAAAAATACTGCCAATGGCACAGCTGCAATGACAGTTAATATTAAAAGTACTGTAAAAATAGCTCCATCACGATTAAATTTCTGTATAGCTTCTTTGCTAATTTCTTCTTTCATAGTAGTAATATCTCCTTTGATTAGTTGATCAAGAGAGATGTGAAATGTTGAACTTAACAGTAGCAGGCTATGAATATCTGGATAACTTTTATCATTTTCCCAATTAGAAATAGTTTGTCTTGTGACATATATTTTTTCTGCAAGTTCTTCCTGAGATAAATTCATATCTGTTCGATATCTTTTTATCTGTTTATACAGTTCCAATGCGCGTCCTCCTTTTTACGTGTTTTTTCTCTCGACCTAGACATATCGTATTAAATGTTAGTAAATGATTCTATCAAAATGCTTTTACATAGAGTAAATTCAATAGTCAAAGGTCTTTTACATAGTAGAATGAGAGGTTATATCTATTGTGGAAATACTTTTACAGTAATTCTGTTGGTTCCTTTTTTGACAACCATATTATCATCTACTAGATGATTTTTTATATCTTCCATGTTCTGCTCAATCTCAGTGATGGTTTCTGCATAATTATCTTCGGCACTCAATTTATTCTTGGAGTTTTCCAGATTTTCTTTTATTTGCTTTGCTTTAAGATAGGTGCAAAGTTTATTGTTGATAGCAGCGTTCTGAAAAGAAAATTTCACAGTAGAAGGGATAAACTCTCCATTTTCATCTCTTTCTGCTTCAAATTTCATATCTACTTGCTCATCTAATTTAAACAGTAAAGAAAGTACATCAGATACAGTTTCTATATCAAAATCCATGAATAGATTAATGCTGATGCCAAGAGCGTTTGTGATTTTCAGTAATTGATCCGGCTTTGGATTGCGAATACCATACTCATACTTTTTGATAGTAGCCGGATTTATGCCGGAAAGATTTCCCAACATTTCTTGTGATATTCCACGTATATTCCGATAATATTTGATTTTTTCTCCGACAGTCATAGTGTTTCTCCTTTTTGTGCTTTGTGGGTATAGAGATAGTTTAGCACATTGGGACACATTTGTGTATAAAAATTTATGAAAAATACTTGACGAACACAAATGTGTACTATATAATACGAATTACAAGGAACACAAAAGTGTACTAAGATTAAAGAGGAAAGGAGAAATGAATATGGAGAATACGATGAAAATGTATATTACCGCAGATGAAGTTGCTGAATTACTCGGAGTATCTAGAGGGTATGCATATAAAGTTATTCGAGGACTGAATGATGAGTTGAAAGCAAAGGGATTTCGAGTGATTTCAGGGAAAGTGCCAAGAAAGTATTTTCAGGAAAAATATTATGGAATGGTTGTTTAGAAGAAAGAGGGGATGAAGATATGCCGGCAACAAGAGACGGAAAATTATGGCGCAGTCAGTTTTATTATAAAGACTGGCAGGGAGTACGCCGCAAAAAGAACAAACGAGGTTTTAAGACAAAAGGAGAAGCAGATGAATGGGAAAGAAACTTTCTTCAGCAACAGCAGAAGAATCTGGATATCAGTTTTGAGAATTTTGTAGAAATTTATTTTGCGGATATGGAGAACCGTTTACGGGAAAGCACGATTATTAATAAGCGATATGTGTTTGACTTGAAAGTAACTCCGTATTTCAAACATAAGAAAATGTGTGAAATTCAAACTTCAGATATCAGAGCATGGCAGAATGAGTTGATTAAAAAGGGATATGCTCCGACTTATCTGAAAAGTATTAACAATCAGTTGGCAGCGCTTTTTAATTATGCTGTACGCTATTATGATCTGCGTGATAATCCTTGCAGAAAAGCAGGAAGTATCGGAAAGAGCAAGGCTGATGAAATGGATTTTTGGACAAAACAGGAGTTCAAAGAGTTCTTGCCATCTATGGATAGTAAGCCTGAAGCAAGAATGGCATTCCTGCTCTTATATTGGACTGGTATGAGAATTGGAGAATTGCTTGCTTTAACTTATGAAGATATAGACTTAGAAAAACGTTGTATCACGATTAACAAGTCATATCAGCGTTTGAACGGTAAGGATATGATCACGCCGCCGAAGACTCCGAAAAGCAATCGTCAAATATCTATTCCGCCATTTTTAGCGGAAGAATTAAAAGAATATTGCAGTATGTTGTATGGAATAACGGCAAATGAAAGAATGTTTCGATTTACAAAATCATTCATGGAACATGAAATGGTTCGGGGGATAAAAGAAACAGGTGTTAGACGTATCCGTCTGCATGATTTAAGACATTCTCATGCGTCATTGTTGGTTGAAATGGGATTTCAGCCATTGGCGATTGCAGAACGGTTGGGGCATGAGAAGATTGAGACTACCTTGAACACATACTCACATTTGTATCCCAATAAACAAGCAGAATTGGCAGAGAAGTTGGAAATTGCCAATGGAGAGGAGTAGCTATGAGCGGAGTACACAAATACCCAACAATCAGTTTTCGTATTTCCCCAAGAGAGAGGGACGAAATAGAAGCAAAAATCAAAGCGAGCGGTATGCAGAAAAAAGATTATTTTGTACGTTCCTGCATTTATAACAAAGTGTGCGTAGTCGGGAAAAAAGAAGTGATATATCAACTGGTTGAGGAATTACAACTTATGCAGTACAACATTGCGGAAATCCTAAAGCAATTTGAAGAGCAGGAAATCCTGTTATCAGACGAAGGATTGGAGCAGATGAAAAATGACTGTCTGGATATGCTGAAAGCCATTATATGGATGTTAGACGGAGCAAAGTATCTTTGGCAGGGAACTGAAAAAAGTCCTGACAGCGGCAACTGTTAGGACTTACGAAAAATCGGATAACCTTTGTTATCAAGATATTTACAAAATCAGTATAACAGAGGTTCTCCGCAGAAACAACAGAATTTTTGAATGGAGGACTTTATGGAAGAACAGAAAATTGAATTAAAAATTATCAATATGGCAGATATTCAATCGCAGGAAATTGAATGGTTGTGGTATCCGTTTATCCCTTATGGGAAATTGACAATTATTCAAGGCGATCCGGGAGATGGAAAAACAACACTTGTATTGAATCTTGCAGCCAAATTATCAAAGGGTATCGGACTTGATGAAGATATGCAGGTATCAGAGCCTATGAATATTATTTATCAGACTGCCGAGGATGGATTAGCAGATACAGTTAAGCCAAGACTTGAAGTGGCAGATGCTGATTGTGAGAAAATTATGGTTATTGACGAAAGCGAAAAATCTCTTTCTATGATAGATGAACGTTTGGAACAGGCGATTGTTCAAACCAATGCACGATTACTTATTTTAGACCCGATACAAGCCTATCTGGGTGGCGGAATGGATATGAACCGGGCAAATGAAGCAAGAGATATGACTAAGAAATTAGGACTTTTAGCAGAGAAGTATAAGTGCGCGATTATCCTAATTGGTCATATGAATAAGGCTGCCGGAAACAAGGCGGCATATCGAGGAATGGGTTCGATTGACTTTTTTGCAGTAGCAAGAAGCGTTCTTTTAGTCGGCAGAATAGAGGGACAGAAAAATACAAGAGCAGTTGTGCAGATAAAGAATAACCTTGCCGCATTCGGACATTCAAAGGCATTTGAACTGACGGAAGAAGGCTTTCATTGGCTGGGCGATTATGAAATTACGGCAGACGAATTGTTGGGAGGAATCACCCCGAAAGCAAATAAAAAGGAGCGGGCAAAACAACTCATTTATGAACTGGCAGAAACAAACAGCGTGGTAAAAAGTGAGGATATTGTTAACCTTGCCGAAGAAAAAGGAATTTCAAAACGAACATTGGAAAATGCGAAAAAAGAGTTGGGTATTAAAGGAAAACGGATTGGAGAATCATGGTATTGGAAACTTGATGAAATCGTGAAACCGTAGATAAGAACGCAACAATGCAGAGTGTATAGAAATTGCAGAGACGTAAATGTAAGGTTGCAAAAACTAAAGACATTGCATTGTTGCGGAGTTGGAAAGGAGAGCGTATGAAACAAATACAGATACCGGAGCAGTTATTTATGGAACTTGTAAAATTTCATTTGCTGGATATGGAAGAAAATTTACCAAGTATAAAACAAGGATTAGAAGCGAAATTGGATGCTTTGGTAATGAGAGATTTATATTCAAAATACAAAACTGCGCCCACAGAGGAAGAACGGGAACAGGCGAGAAAAGAATATCTGGACAAACGAGGAGTGCCGGAGAAATTCCGGTGGTAATTCTTCTTTGATGATAGAAACAGGAGCGTCACACGCACCTGTAAATAACAGATAAGGCAGGAAAGGAGTGTTGCGGATGTTGAAGCAGCCGGAAAGAGAAAGCAGAAATGTGAATGCTTTATTTTATGAGATGGAGGGCAGACAGATACAAAAAATGAACAAGGTACTGGCAGACGTGGAACTGACAAAAGCAGAGGAAAAAACTCTGATATGGCTTGCCGGATGGGAAGAAAGTACCGTAGAACATCTGCTGTCAGTCATAGAAAAAGCAGCCCGAATATGGGCAGATCAAAAGGGCGGATACGCCCATAAATATAAGCGTAAGTCCGAGAAGTAATCGGATTTTGTTAAACAAAACAAGCCCTCGGCGCTTGAGAGCGAAATACACCCATCGCACAAACTTTGTTTATGCTCTGTGTATTTCGCCCTGCCGGGAGCTGTACCGCCGACAGGCGGATAAGTTCGTAAACAGGTGCCTATGCACCTACTCACAGCAAAGCAGGCGAGAGCCGGAAAGGAGAATGCTTATAGGCAGACATTCATTTATCAGACAAAACAAGCTGTCTGATGTGACAGGAAGAATTGATTATATTTCCAATCCCAAAAGACAGGAACATCTCTATGCGACCTATCAGACGGAAGGAGCAACAAAGGAGTTCTGGAAAAACCTTGCGAGAGAAAATCAGTTGGATTTTAAGGCAAGCAGAACATCGGGGAAATGTATTGAAGGGCGGGAGTTTATTATTGCACTTCCTGAAAGTTTTGTTGAGTACAAGGCAGATGATGTGGTAAGGCTTTTTACAGACAGCTTTCATAAAAGGTATGGTGTGGAATGCAGTGCAGCACTTCATCATAACAAAAAAATGACCAATTACCATATTCATCTCGTATTCAGCGAACGGAAAATGTTAGAACATCCCGAAGTGAAAATTGCTACCAGAAATATGTTTTATGATGAGCAGGGGAAGCATAGACGCACAAAGAAAGAGGTTTTAGACGAGCAGGGCAATCTTCGGGCGGGGTGCAGCATTATCCCCAAAGGGGAAGTTTATGAAAGCCATATCTTCACGAAAAAGGATGAATGGTTTAAGAACAAAGCCTTTACCAAAGAAGTCAAGGAACTGTTTACCGATACGATCAACCGATATGTAAAAGAGGAATCAGAAAAACTATCCGTATTCCAACAGGGCGGCGTATATCTGGCAACCAAGAAAATAGGAAAGAACAATCCGAAAGCAGAGGAGATAAAGGCAGACAATGCGGCAAGGCAGGAATGGAATCGGACAGTTGATG
>OHAC01000158.1_pt1 | contig 73261 bp, 69 predicted proteins | sample 1577051 | NCBI WGS metagenome assembly OHAC01 (sample SAMEA3541499, study PRJEB24748) | human gut metagenome | biome: human gut; feature: human-associated habitat; material: faeces | place: China | collected 2012 | reverse complement strand
GTAAGTCTTTAGAAGAATTACAATCTATCTTTAAGACCCATAATATACAAAAGTTTCGAGCGAAACAGTTAATCGACTATATCTATCATAGATATATTTTTGATTTTGAAGACATGACACAATTTCCGAAAGACTTGCGTCAATGGCTAGGTGATAATTGTGTTATTTCTTTACCTACATTAATTACAGAGTCTATTGCCCCTGATGGAAAGACTCGCAAAATACTTGTAGAGATGTCAGATCAAAGTCGTGTGGAAGCAGTTTTGATGGAGCAACACTATGGGTATTCTGTATGTGTTTCCTCTCAAGTGGGGTGTGCTATGGGATGTGTATTCTGTGCTTCTACACAAGGCGGTCTATACCGTGATTTGACAGTGGCTGAAATCATAGGTCAAGTTGTTATCTTCGGGGCTCTTACTAAAGAGCAAATTCATTCTGTTGTCGTTATGGGCGCAGGTGAGCCGTTACAAAACTATGATAATGTGTTACAAGCTTTACAACTGTTACACGATCCTGTAATTTGTAATATTAGTTATCGTAAGATGACGATTTCTACCTGTGGATGGGTTCCTAACATCTATAAGCTAGCTGATGAAGGATTGCCTATAACATTAGCACTCTCATTACATGCTACAAATAATGAAGTGCGTCGTAGTATTATGCCTGTTGGGGCTCGTTATGAATTGACGGAAGTCTTAGATGCGGTAAAATATTATTATGATACGACTCAACGTCGTATTACCTTTGAGTATATCCTTATAGATTCTATAAACGCATCTATGGAGGAGGCTCATGCTTTAGGAGAAATCTGTAAGGATTTCCCAAATTGCCATGTTAATTTAATTCCTGTTAATGGCAATGAACATATTGAATTATATAAACCATCTATTACGAATATGAATACATTTAAAGACATCGTTGCTTCCTATGGCGTATCTGTAACGGTACGTAAAGAGATGGGCGATGCAATCCAAGCCGCATGTGGGCAGTTAAAGGCTGCTCATGGTCGGAAAAAGGAGAATCATGAATAATTTTGTTGGTTTAAGTAAAATTGGACTTGTGCGTCAGCGCAATGAAGATCGATTTTTTATAGACGGTCCTATTTGTGCTGTCACTGATGGCATGGGTGGCTATAGTGGTGGTGAAATCGCTAGTACCTATGCTGTTGATGAAATAAAAGAATATTTGGCCTCCCTTCAAACGGTTGGTCAACAAGACTTATGCGATGCCATTATTCATGCCAATGAACGTATAGCCAATCGCGTAGCTCATGAAGAACGTCTTGCTGGTATGGGTACTACTGCTGTTGTTACAGCTATTAATGGTAACCAATTATACTGGGCAAGTGTTGGTGATAGTCGTTTGTATGTATATAGAGATGGTCTTTTACGACAAATTACTACAGATCATTCTATGGTACAAGAATTATTAGCTGCTGGAGAGATTACAAAGGATGAAATGCTAAATCATCCTCAAAGAAACTTATTAACCCGTGCAGTCGGTGTTGATAATACTTTAGAGGTAGATAGTGGTGTAGAATCCATTCTTCCAGGTGATCGTATTTTACTTTGCACTGATGGACTATGCGGATATGTATCAGATGATGTAATTGCTAGTGCTTTACAATCTACTGATGATGATATGAAAGTTATAGAGTCATTAATGGAATCCGTATATGATGTCGGAGCAGGAGATAATGTGACCATTGTGGTGGGAACAATCTAATCTAGAAATGGAGAAATAATGAGTACTATGAATATAAAAGGTTTACTTCTAGATAACCGCTACCGAATAGTTGATAAAATTGGCGTTGGCGGAATGGCAGACGTATACCTTGGAGAAGATACCTTACTAGGTAGACAAGTAGCAATTAAAGTATTGCATGCTAACTTTGCCAATGATGATGAGTTTGTTACGCGTTTTAAACGAGAAGCACAAGCGGCAGGCAAACTAAATCATCCTAATATTGTAAACATGTATGATGTAGGGTTTGATCAAGACTTACACTATATCATTATGGAATATGTAGATGGTGAAACATTAAAAGAATACATTACTCGTCATGGCAGACTATCCATAGATGAGGCTGTTAAGTTCACAATTGCTATTGCTGAGGGCTTAGAGCACGCACATACAATGGGAATAGTACATTGTGATATTAAACCACATAATGTTATTATCACTCGTACTGGTCGTGTAAAAGTTACTGACTTTGGTATCGCTCGAGCTATGAATGCTACCAATACCGTGATGTATACGAACTCTATTTTAGGGTCAGCCCATTATTTATCACCAGAACAAGCTAGTGGTAAACCTGTGGATGGAAATACTGATATTTACTCTTTAGGGGTAGTTTTATATGAAATGCTTACTGGAAGGGTTCCTTTTGAAGGGGAAACACCAATCGCAGTAGCATTAAAACATGTGCGTGAAAAAGTAGCTCCTCCAACCCGATATAATCCGTCCATTCCACCGCTTTTAGAAGCAGTTGTGATGAAGGCTCTATCTAAAAATCCTGCGGATCGTTTTGATTCTATTTCTGATATGATTAGTGATTTACGATTGTCCCAAGGATTTACAATGGGAAAAACACAACGTCATGAACCATATGATTTTGCTACGCAAATGATTCCAGCTGTCGATCCTGAAGCTATGGAGGATTTCAGCACCATTGAAGAAGAGCAAAAAGATGAGGGTAAAAAGAAGAGTATGTTAAGCAAAATAGCATCGATTCCACAAAAATATATTGTTCTAGGTGCTGCTGTTATTTTCTTAGTAGCATTCTTAGGTGCCTTCTTGAGTTATGGTAACTTCTGGAGCAATACAACAGTGGATGTACCTAATGTTGTAGGTAAGCAAGTATCTGTAGCTAAAAATATTTTAGAAGATAAACATTTGCGCGTATCTACAAGTGAAGTTACAAACCCTGATGTACCAGCAGGTCAAGTTATTTCTCAGACTCCAGGGGCTGGGGAAAAGGTTAAAGAACAGCGAACAATACACCTTGTCGTTTCTAAAGGTGTTGGTGATATTACAGTACCAGACTTATCCGGTTTAACTGTAGAACAAGCACGACAACGTCTCAAAGATGTAGGTTTAGTTGTGGGTAAAGTAACTCAACAATCTGTTGATAATAAACCTGATGGCGTTATTATTGCTCAAAGTCCATCTGGTGATTCTAAAGTTTCTAAAGGCACTACAATTGATCTCGTTGTAAATAAAGCAAAAGCTAAAAAGATTCAAATGCCAAATGTTATTGGTATGACCTTAAAAGATGCGCGAGATACATTGAGCAATGCTCATCTTGGCGTTAATCAAGTAGCTGGTTCAGTAGAAGAAAAATCTATTGTAACTGAGCAAAGCATTAAAGCTGGGGATGAAATTGATGAAGGATCTACGGTAAACTTAACGACTGAATATAAAGATGATAAAAAGAAATCTGATAAAAAGTCGGATAGTAGCAGTAATAAAACAACTGGTACTGTAGATATTACAGTTCCAGCGGGGTCTAAAAATCAAGAACTTAAAATTGTTGTAAAGGATGATGAAGGTTCTGCTGTTATTTATGATGATACAAATAAACCTGGTGATCGTATCGTTAAAAAAGTGTCTGGTGTAGGTAATGTACGTATTGAGGTTTATCTCAATGGTGCATTAGTACAAGAAACAGCATTATAAGGGGAATTATGATTACAGGCATTGTTGTCAAAAATATGAATGGTTACTTTTACGTACAAGACGATAGCGGTACTGTTCATGAATGTAAAGTTCGAGGCAGATTAAAGAAAGGTCGCTACAGTTTACTTGTTGGTGACCGTGTTACGATTTCAGAGGATGGATTCGTTGAGTCCATCCATGATCGTCATAATGCTATGGTAAGACCTGCGGTAGCCAATATTGACCAAGTTGTATTGGTGGTAGCTGCCCATGAGCCAGATATTAATGAGTTATTGCTCAATAAAATGCTGGTTATGATTGAGCATGCAGATATTCCTATTGTATTATGTATCAACAAATGTGATTTGATGGATTCAGATACGGAAGATATGGTAAAACTTTATCAATCTATCGGCTATGAAGTATTGATGACATCAACATATAATATGACTGGTATTGATGACTTACGTCATGTCTTAGAACATAAGGTAACTGCATTTGCAGGTCCTTCTGGTGTTGGTAAAAGTAGTTTATTAAATGCAGTGGACCCTAAGTTTGCATTCCAAACGGGAGAGGTTAGTGACAAAATTAAGCGTGGTAAACATACTACTCGTCATGCTTCCTTATATAGTTTGGATTCAAATTCCTTTATCATGGATACACCAGGCTTTAGCGCCATTGAGTTCAATGATGTATCATTAGAACGGTTACCTACGTTATTCCCTGAATTTAGTGATTATGTTGATACATGTAAATTTAATCCTTGTTATCATGAACATGAACCTATTTGTGGCATAAAAGATGCTTTAGAGGCTGGCCATATTCATCAAGGACGATATGATGCATATATGTCTATACGTAATGACATAGAAAGTCAACGAAAGAGGTTTTAAAATGATTAAAATTGCACCATCTATGCTCTCTGCAAATTTTGCAACATTAAGTGAAGAAATAAAATCCATTGAATTAGCCGGAGCGGACTTATTGCATATTGATATTATGGATGGTCATTTTGTACCAAACTTAACCTTTGGTGCACCTATAGTAAAAGCAATCCGTCCTTATACACAACTACCATTTGATGTTCATTTAATGGTTACTAATCCTGGTGATTACGTAGAAGAGTTTGCAAAGATTGGTGTAGAGTATTTTACATTTCATCAAGAAACTGTGCCACATATGCATCGTTTAATCCAACATATTAAACAATGTGGCATGAAAGCAGGGGTATCACTTAATCCAGGTACACCAGTATCTTTATTGGAGGATGTAGCAGCTGATCTTGATATGATCTTAATTATGTCCGTAAATCCTGGCTTTGGTGGTCAATCCTTTATTCCAAACGCTATTAAAAAAGTTAAACAAGCTAAAATGCTATTAGAAGAAGTGGACAACACAACTGCAGTTATTGAAGTAGATGGCGGTATTAATGATATTACTTGTGTACCTATTAAACGAGCAGGTGCTACAATTCTAGTTGCAGGTTCCGCTGTGTTTGGCGCTGATGATCGAGCACAAATGATTGCGGCCATTCGAAATAACTAGTTATAATAATTGTTATTTTGAGTTTACTATCTTAATATTATGTGTAGTATCTAAACAGTAGTATGTTTGGATATAATAGCTTCTAGAAAAATAATTTTATAATCAAACATAAGGAGTGAGGTTTTCTTAAATAAATCCTCACTCCTTGCTTGCTTTTAGAATAATTTTTTGGTAAAATTACTGGGTATGAAAAATATGCACGTCGGTGGACTTCGGTACTGTGCCTAATTTTGGGTGACCCGAAGGATGAAGCGGCGGAGGTTAATTAACAGGAGGTGCCACAATGGCAGTAGTATCAATGAAACAATTATTAGAAGCTGGTGTTCACTTCGGACATCAAACAAGAAGATGGAACCCTAAAATGGCTAAATACATCTTCACTGAAAGAAACGGAATCTATATAATAGATTTACAAAAAACAGTTAAAAAAGTTGAAGAAGCTTACAACTTTATGAAAGAAATAGCTGAAACTGGTAAACCAGTTTTATTCGTAGGAACTAAAAAACAAGCTCAAGAAGCTATAAAAGAAGAAGCTGAAAGATGCGGAATGTTCTACGTAAACGAAAGATGGTTAGGTGGTATGTTAACTAACTACAAAACTATCCAAACTAGAATCAAAAAATTAAGAGAATTAGAAAAAATGGAAGAAGAAGGTGTATTCGAAGTTCTTCCTAAAAAAGAAGTTATAAAATTAAGAGCTTTAAAAGAAAAATTAGAAAAGAACTTAAACGGTATAAAAGAAATGCCTGAATTACCAGGTGCTATATTCGTAGTTGACCCAAGAAAAGAAAACATAGCTATACAAGAAGCTGCTAGATTAGGTATACCAGTTGTTGGTATAGTTGATACTAACTGTGACCCAGATGAATTAGACTATGCTATACCAGGAAATGATGACGCTATAAGAGCTGTAAAATTAATAACTGGTGCTATGGCTACTGCAATAATCGAAGGTAGACAAGGTGCAGAAGAAGAAATAGTTGAAGAAGAAGCTGAAATACAAGAATAATCTTTTATAATAATTTTAATTAACTTTAAAGAGGAATTGTATTTATAAAATACAATTTCTCAACTTTGAAAAGAAAAAACTAAATGGTAAGGTTACTCCTTGCCATTTTTGAATAACAGGAGGAATTTAATTATGGCTAACGTAACTGCTAAAATGGTTAAAGAATTAAGAGACAGCACTGGAGCTGGAATGCTTGACTGTAAAAAAGCATTAGTAGAAGCTGACGGAAATATGGACAAAGCTGTTGATATATTAAGAGAAAAAGGTTTATCTAAAGCTGCTAAGAAAGCAGATAGAGTAGCTGCAGAAGGTTTAGTTGCTATAAAAATAAGCGACGATAATACTAAAGCTACAGTAGTAGAAGTAAACTCAGAAACTGACTTCGTTGCTAAAAACGATGATTTCAAAGCTTTCGTAGCTGATGCTGCTGAAATGGCATTAAACACTACTGCTACAACTATAGAAGCTTTATTAGAAGAAAACCACGCTGAAGGAAAAGCTTTAAAAGACGTATTAAACGATAGAATAGCTACAATAGGAGAAAAATTAGACTTCAGAAGATTCGAAACTATAACTTCAGAAGGTCAAATATCAGGATACATACATGGTGCTGGTAAAATAGGTGTTTTAGTTGAATTATTAACTGACGCTAGAGATGAAAGAGTATTAACATTAGGAAAAGATATAGCAATGCAAGTTGCTGCTATGAATCCTAAATACGTTTCAAGAGACGATGTTGATGCTGAATACTTAGCTCATGAAACAGAAGTTTTAACTGCACAAGCATTAAACGAAGGAAAACCTGCTAACATAGTAGAAAAAATGATAAAAGGTAGATTAGAAAAAGAATTAAAAGAAGTTTGCTTATTAGAACAAACATTCGTTAAAGATTCTGATTTCACAATCAAAAAATTAGTTGCAGAAGTAGCTAAAACTGTTGGTAGTGACATAAAAGTTGGTAGAGTTGTAAGATTCGAAGTTGGCGAAGGTATCGAAAAGAAAGAAGAAAACTTTGCAGAAGAAGTTGCTAAGCAACTTAAATAATCGACGACCAAAAGAGAACACTTACGTGTTCTCTTTTTTGTAAGTAACAAAACTTTAAATTTTATTACAAAAATATACGTTTAGGAGGATTTCTATGGATAAACCAAAATACAAAAGAGTATTATTAAAACTAAGTGGAGAAGCTTTAGCCGGAGATAGAGGAATTGGAATAAACAACGAAGTTGTTAATGAGATTGCAGTAGCTATCAAAAAGGTAAGAGAAATAGGTGTAGAAGTAGCTGTAGTTGTCGGAGGTGGAAACTTCTGGAGAGGGAGAACTTCTGAAGGAATGGACAGAACAACAGCAGATTACATAGGAATGTTAGCTACAGTAATGAATGCTATGGCATTACAAGATGCTCTAGAAAATATGGACGTAGCAACTAGAGTTCAAACAGCGATAGAAATGAGACAAATAGCAGAACCTTATATCAGAAGAAAAGCTGTAAGACATTTAGAAAAGGAAAGAGTTGTAATATTTGGGGCAGGAACTGGAAATCCATACTTCTCAACAGATACAGCAGCTGCATTAAGAGCAGCAGAAATGGAATCTGAAGTTATATTATTAGCTAAAAACGTAGACGGTGTATATGACAAGGATCCAAAAGTACATGAAGATGCTATAAAATTCGATCAGTTAACTTATCTTGATGTTATACAAAGAGAGCTTAAAGTTATGGACTCAACAGCTACATCTTTATGCATGGATAATAAGATTCCAATAAAGGTATTTAAGCTTACAACAGAGAATATATTAAGAGCAGTATATGGAGAAAATATAGGGACAACTGTAGAATAATTTAAAAAAATTAGGAGGAACAAACATGAAAGAATTAGAAAAAAAATTACAAGCACAAATGGATAAGACAATAGAAGCTCTTAAATATGAATTTTCAACTATAAGAGCAGGTAGAGCAAATGCACAAATGTTAGATAAAATAAGAGTAGATTACTATGGAACACCAACACCAATAAACCAAATAGGTTCTATATCTGTTCCTGAACCAAGAACTCTTGTTATAAATCCTTGGGATAAAAGTGCAATGAAAGAAATAGAAAAAGCTATAATGAACTCAGACTTAGGTCTTAACCCTACTAATGATGGTGATGTTATAAGATTAAATGTACCAGCATTAACTGAAGAAAGAAGAGTTGAGTTAACTAAAAAAGCTAAAAAAGCTGCTGAAGAATTCAAAGTTAGAATAAGAAACGAAAGAAGAGACGCGAACGATAAACTTAAAAAAATGCAAAAAGACGGAGAAATAACTGAAGACGAGTTAAAAAGAGGACAAGAAGACGTTCAAAAATTAACTGATAAATATATAAAAGAAATAGATTCATTATTAGCTGTAAAAGAAAAAGATATAATGGCGGTATAATTTTGAAAGAATATAATAGACTTTTAGGTCTTCATTTAGATGATGTAAAGGAATTTTTTGACAATAAGAATATTAAATATACTATTACAGAAATCCGAGGAAGAAAAGATAAAGATAAGCTTATAATTCCTAGAGTTATAAAAATATCTCAAAGAGAAAATAGTATAGAATTAATTGTAACTTATTTTTCTGACTCCTTATTATAGGAGTCAGAAATTGTATTGGAGAGAAAATATGAACAATATGTTTTTTGATATAAATATGGAAAAGTTGCCTAAACATATAGCTATAATAATGGATGGCAATGGAAGATGGGCTAAAAAGAGATTTTTACCTAGAACAGCAGGACATAAAGCTGGTGTGGAAACTGTTAGAACTATTATTACAGAATGTAAAAGATTAGGCATAAAACACGTTACTTTATATACTTTTTCTACAGAAAATTGGAAAAGGCCAGCATTAGAAGTAGAAACTCTAATGATGCTACTTCAAACTTATCTAAAAAAAGAAGTGGAAGAATTAAATAGAAATAACGTAAGATTAACAGCTATTGGAGATATAGAAAAATTACCAAAGGCTTGCTTAGAAGAGTTAAAAAGAGCTATGGAGTTGACTAAGAATAACGATGGTCCAAATTTAAATCTAGCTTTAAATTATGGTGGTCGATATGATATCACAAATGCAGTTAAACAAATTTCTAGAGACATTGAAAATCATAAGTTAAATTCTGATGATATAACAGAAGAAACAATAAAAAATTATTTAAGTACTAAGTCAATTCCAGATCCTGATTTAGTTATAAGAACAAGTGGAGAACAAAGATTAAGTAATTTCTTACTTTGGGAACTAGCTTATGCTGAATTATACTTTACAGATGTATATTGGCCAGACTTTGATGAAAAAGAACTTCAAAAAGCTATATACGCATATCAAAATAGAGATAGAAGATTTGGTGGACTTAAATAAGGAGTGCCTTTATGAAAACCAGAATTTTAGCAGGATTAGCTTTAGTTCCGCTATTGCTATTAGTTGCTTTAGGAGGTTTGCCTTTATATATAGGTGAATTTGTAATTGTTGCAATAGCGATTCATGAATTTTACAAAGCGTTTGAAACGAAAAAAATCAATCCTATATTTAGTTTGGGGTATGTATTTGCCCTGTTTTTACTTATAAAAAATTACTTTAGTTTAGATATGAACTATACTTATATATTTATGTTCATTTTATTTATATGTTCTATTATACCTATGCTGCAGTGCAAAAAAAATATTATGGATATAATAGTTACATTCTTTGGTATTTTTTACGTTGAAATATTAATAGATTTTATAGTATTAACTATGGATAATTTCCAAGATGGTAATAAATTAGTTTGGCTTGTATTTATAATATCATTTATGACTGATACTTTTGCGTATTTTTCAGGATATTTATTTGGAAAACACAAGCTTATACCAAATGTAAGTCCTAAAAAAACAATAGAAGGAAGTATAGGTGGTATACTTGGAAGTACTATATGCTGTTTAATATTCGGTTACATATTTAAATTAGACATGGCATTGATGATAGTGATGGGAATTATAGGAAGTATAATTGCGCAAATTGGGGATTTATTTGCATCTTCAATAAAAAGATATGTAGGAATAAAAGATTATGGTAATTTAATACCTGGACATGGTGGAGTGCTAGATAGATTTGATAGTGTAATACTTGTTGCACCATTTGTTTATAGTGCCGTAATATTTTTTATGAAATAAAAGCTGGCTCAAAATTTTTGAGGCAGCTTTTAATGTATTAAATTATAGTAAGAACATTATAAGAAAAAATTAATATATTTAAAATGAAATAGTGATATAATACATTTGTATAATCAAAATATTTATCCTATAAAGATGAGGAGAATTAACATGAAAAGACTTACAATATTAGGTTCAACAGGGTCTATAGGTACACAGACTTTGGATGTAGTTAGACAAAATAGAGATAAATTTGAAGTAGTTGCGATTTCAGCAAATAGAAGTGTAGATTTACTACTTGAACAAATTATAGAATTCAAACCAAAATATGCAGTGCTTTATGAAAAAGAAAGTGCAGAAAAATTAAAAGGTATGATACCAAAAGATATAGAAATAGAAATACTAGATTCTATAGATGGTTTAGTAAAAATATCTACAATAGATGAAGTAGATATAGTTTTAACTGCTTTAGTTGGTATGATAGGGCTTATACCGACTATGAAAGCGATTGAACACAAAAAAGATATAGCATTAGCAAATAAAGAAACACTTGTTACAGCTGGGGAAATAGTTATGAAAGCTGCAGAGGAAAACAACGTAAAAATACTTCCTGTTGATAGTGAACATTCAGCAATATTTCAGTGTTTAAATGGAGAAAATAAAAAAGAAGTAAATAAACTTATATTAACAGCTTCAGGAGGTCCATTTAGGGGTAAAAAGAGAGAAGAATTAATAAATGTAACTAAAAAACAAGCATTAAAACATCCAAATTGGAACATGGGCCAAAAGATAAGCATAGACTCTTCAACTTTAATGAATAAAGGTTTAGAAGTTATAGAGGCAAAATGGTTATTTGATATGGACTATAAAGATATAGATGTAGTAATACATCCACAAAGTATTATACACTCAATGGTAGAGTATATAGATACTTCTGTAATAGCTCAACTATCTATGCCAGATATGAGACTTGCAATTGAATATGCGCTTACATATCCAAATAGAATAAAAAGTGATTTTGAAAGAATTGATTTTAAAAAGATAAGTACACTTACTTTTGAAGAACCAGATATGAATACATTCCCTTGCCTAAAACTAGCTTATGATGCATTAAAAGAAGGAAAAACATATTTAACTGTATTAAATGCATCTAATGAAGTACTTGTTGAGAAATTCTTAAAAGATCAAATTGGATTTTATGACATACCTTACTATATAGAAAAATCGCTAGATGCACATAATAGTATAATAAATCCAAAATTAGATGATATTTTAGAAGTAGATAGATGGGCGAGAAGTTATATAAATGATTTATTAAAGTAGGAAGGTGAATATATGACAATAGTAATTGCATTATTATTATTTGGGATAATTATCCTTATCCATGAATTTGGACATTTTTTATTAGCAAAGAAAAATGGAGTAACTGTACATGAATTTTCAATTGGAATGGGGCCAAAAATTTATAGCAGAGAAAAAAATGGCACTGAATACTCACTTAGAATATTGCCAATTGGTGGTTATGTGAGTATGGAAGGTGAAGAAGACGGATTTGATAGATCAGAAGAAGATGATGATCTAGATAATGCAGAAGATAATAGTTTGGTATTTGAAACTAAAAATGATAGAGAAGAAAAAAATGAAGTCTATAGTGAAAATGAAATAGAAGTAAATGAAGGCTCATTTGCTGAAAAAACAGTATTGCAAAGAGCAAGTATAATTTTTGCAGGGCCATTCTTTAACTTCCTAGGATGTATAGGATTTTTAGTTGTATTATTCTTAATAATCGGTGTTCCCACAACAAAAGTAGGAACATTAGTAGATAATGCTCCAGCTCAAGCAGTTGGGATTAAAGTTGGAGATGAAATTAAAGAAGTAAATGGACAAGAAGTTACTTCATCTACAGATATAACAAATATTATAAGTGCATCAAAAGGAAAAGAAATAAACTTAGTTGTAAATAGAGATGGAAAAGATGTAGAATTCGATTTAAGTCCAAAGTTTAGCAAAGATACTCAAACTTATATAATAGGTATAACTTTTGATAGAACGAAAAATATCATAAAATCATTTACAACATCAATTACAACAACTTGGGATATAGCAGTTCAAATGGTAGAATTTTTAGGACAATTAGTTACAGGTAGAGTTGCTGGAGGACTTTCAAATTCTGTTGCAGGTCCTGTTGGTGTAATTGGTATGGTTTCAGATGCAGCGAAAACTGGAATAACTAATTTACTTTATCTAGGCGCAGTTATAAGTTTAAACTTAGGAATTATGAACTTAGTTCCATTCCCAGCACTAGACGGAGGAAGACTTTTACTATTATTAATCGAAGCGCTAAGAGGTGGAAAAAAACTAGACCCAAGCAAAGAAGCTATGATAAATATAGTAGGAATGAGTGTTTTAATGGCATTTATGCTATTTATAACATATAAAGACATATTGAGATTATTCTAGATATAATTTAATAGATAGATAATAAATTTATCTAATTAAAAATAAAATTAGTTTAACTATAAATAGAAGGTGAAATATGAGTTACAAAAGAAAAATGACAAGAGAAGTCAGAGTTGGAGACGTTAAAATTGGAGGAAATAATCCAATTTCAGTACAATCAATGACTAATACTGATACAAGAGATGTTGAAAAGACTGTAGCACAAATAAAAAGACTTGAAGAAGTAGGTTGCGATATAGTCAGAGTTGCTGTTGTCGATATGGATGCAGCAAAGAGCATATCAAAAATAAAAGAACAAGTAAATATACCTATAATTGCAGATATACATTTTGATTATAGATTAGCATTAGAAGCTATTGAACAAGGTGTAGATGGTATAAGAATAAATCCAGGAAATATAGGAAGCATTGAAAGAGTAAAAGCAGTTGTAGAAAAATGTAAAGAAAGAGATTTAAAAATAAGAATCGGTGTAAATGGTGGTTCACTTGAAAAAGAACTTCTTAAAAAATACGGTTCTCCAACAGCTGAAGCATTAGTTGAAAGTGCTATGGGACATATAAAAATACTTGAAGATTTAGATTTCCATAATATAGTTATATCTCTAAAATCTTCAGATATATATACAGCAGTAGAAGCATATGAACTTATGAGCCAAAAGGTCGATTATCCGCTTCACATAGGTATAACAGAAGCAGGTGGAGTTAGAGCTGGGACTATAAAATCATCAATAGGCGTAGGTTCATTACTTCTAAAAGGAATAGGAGATACTATGAGAATTTCTCTTACTGGAGATCCAGTAGAAGAAGTTAAAGTAGGAAAAGACATTCTTAGAAGTTTAAATTTATTAAATGACAAAATAAAAATAGTATCTTGCCCAACTTGCGGTAGATGTAATATAGATTTAATAAATATCGCAAATGAAGTTGAAAATAAAATACAAGACTTAGACAAAAATATGACTGTTGCTATAATGGGATGCGTTGTAAATGGTCCAGGAGAAGCGAGAGAAGCTGATATAGGTATAGCAGGAGGAAAAGGTCAAGGAATTTTATTTAAAAAAGGTGAGATAGTTAGAAAAATTCCAGCAGATAAATTAGTAGAAGAATTGTTAGATGAAATAGATAAATTCGAAGAAAAGTAAATTAGATTTTGATAAAGCTAATAATATAGCAGGGGGAAGTTTATGATTAATTTTGATGTAACTAACGAACTGATGTGTATAGCAAGAGGAAGCGGAAGATTCTATGCTAAAAAGGGCTCTATGGTTGCTTTTAAAGGTGATTTTAGATTTGAAAAGCTATTATTAGGTCCAAATAATGGAGGTGGCTTAGGAGGAGCTCTTTTAGGTCATTTACAAAGAAAAATAACAGGAGAAAATATGCCAATAATGTCTGTTGAAGGAAGTGGAGAAGTTTATTTAGCAGAAAATGCATATCATGTAGATGTAATCCACTTAGAGCCAGGAGATTCAATAAATGTAGAAAGTGAAAACTTATTAGCATTTACGGAAGCTCTTACATACTCAACTACATTTGTAGGTTCAGGTGTAATATCTCAAAGAGGGTTATTTTCAACATATTTAAAAAATAACACAAATTCAGTTCAAGATGTAGCAATTATAACAGATGGAAATCCACTTATGATAGAGGCACCTTGTTGTGTAGATCCAGACGCAATTGTAGCATGGACAGGAAGAAAGCCAGAAGCAAAAGTAGCACAGTTATCATGGAAAACTTTTATAGGGCAAACATCAGGTGAATCATATCATCTTCAATTTAATGAACCAGGACAGCTTGTTATAATACAACCATCTGAAAGACTTTCAGGATTAAATGTTTCTATAGATTAAATTTAAAAAATAATTAATAAAAAATAGTGGGATTTTAAATTTCAAAGTCTCACTATTTTTTTACTATTTTATAAAAATGCATAAAAAATTGCAGTAATTACACAATTAAAAAATTAGCGAGGGTTATCAAAATTTATCATAAAAAATAGTATATTGGTTTAATATATTGTATTAGCTAAGTGATATATTATTATATTAAATAAGATTTTATACCAAATTTTGCAAAAAGTTAATATTCATGTAATAATTGTGTATTATTATATGTAGTATAAAGAAAAATAATATATTGTAGGGGGCAAATGTACATAAAAGTTACAAAAATGTAATTGTTAGAAAACTAATAATATGTTATTATTATATTAATAACAACTTATAGCTTTCTCTAAGGTTGTACAAAGGGGGGCGAAAAATATGATTGAAATTAAGAATATTGTGAAAACTGCAGGAGAAAAAGTTATACTTGATGACATTTCATTGACTATTGAAAGTGGAAGTTTTGTTGTTCTTATAGGGCCAAGTGGGTGTGGTAAAACAACCACACTAAAATTATTAAATAAGCTTATTGAGCCAACAAGTGGCGAAATATATATAGATGGGAAGCCAATCTCTAAAGAGGATCCAATCAAATTAAGAAGAAATATAGGATATGTAATTCAAAATATCGGTTTATTTCCTCACCTAACAATAAAAGAAAATATTGAATTAATTCCAAAGTTAAAAGGAGATAAAAGTGAAGAAGAAATAAGCGAAACTACAGAAAGATTAATAAAGATGGTAGGTCTAGATCCTGATGAATTTCTGTATAAATATCCAACAGAGCTAAGTGGCGGTCAACAACAAAGAATAGGGGTTATAAGAGCGATTGCTACAGATGCAGATATAATATTGATGGACGAGCCATTTAGTGCCCTAGACCCAATAACAAGAACACAATTACAAGAATGGCTTTATGAACTACAACAAGAACTTAAAAAGACTATTATATTCGTTACACATGATATGGATGAAGCTTTAAAATTAGCAGATAAAATATGTATTATGCAAGGGGGCAAAATACAACAATATGATACAGCAGAAAACTTATTAAAACATCCGGCTAATAGTTTTGTAAAAGATTTTATAGGCAGCGACAGATTATGGAGTGCTCCAGAATATATAAAAGCAAAAGACATAATGATAAAAGAACCTGTAAAAGCTATTGAAACTAGAACAGTAATACAAGCTATGGAAATAATGAGAACGAATAAAGTAGACAGTATATTAGTAACTGACAAAAATAATTTACTAGTAGGAATACTGACAATAAAAGAATTAAGACGAAACGGAATTCAAGATTATTATATATACAAAGTTATGAATAAAGACCCATTGTTTATTTATGAAGATTGTAATTTGATTGAAATACTTAATATCATGAATAATCAAAATGTAGGTCATATACCTGTAGTGTCTAGAGATGGACAACTAGTAGGTTTGATAACAAGAAGTAGTTTACTTTCTGTTTTAAGTGAACAATTCTTGGAAATGGAGGTGAGTATCCTTGGCTAATTTTATGAATTATTTAGTTACGGAGAAATCAAAGATATTGAGTTTGTTAGCTCAACACGTTGAACTTACAATTATTGCTATAGTGTTGGCAATACTTATAGGTATTCCTCTTGGAATATTTATATCGCATTATAAATCAATTAGAAAGTATATACTAGGTTTTATAAATATTGTGCAAGCGGTACCATCAATGGCGTTTCTAGGTTTGCTTGTTCCAGTTTTAGGTATAGGTAGTACGCCTGCAATATTTATGGTAGTTTTATATTCACTACTTCCAATAGTAAAAAATACGAGCACTGGTATTACGGGAATCGATTCAGGAATTCTTGAATCTGCAACAGGTATAGGTTTAACACCTAGACAAATACTTTTTAAAATACAACTTCCTCTTGCGCTTCCAGTAATTATGGCAGGAGTTAGAATATCAGCAGTATCTGCAGTCGGTCTTATGACTTTATCCGCATTTGTTGGAGCTGGTGGTCTTGGATATTTAGTATTTTCAGGTGTACAAACTGTAAATAATACAATGATTTTAGCAGGAGCTATACCTGCTTGTATATTGGCTTTATGTGTAGACTTTATATTCTCTAAAGTTGAAGCATTGGCAGTTCCAGATGGAATAAGCACTCATAAAGCTAAAAGATCAAGAAGTGCTAAAAATCCTAAAGAATATAGAGATCCTAAGTATAAAGCTAGAAAAAGAAAAGTTATAGGTGTGACTACTGCATTAGTACTTGTTTTTATAGGTTGTGGTAGATATTTCTTTTCTAGTTTTGCACAAAAAGATACTATAGTTGTAGGGTCTAAGGATTATACTGAACAATTAATTCTTGGAAATATATATGCAGATTTATTGGAAGAATATACAGATTATAATATAGAGAGAAAAATGAACTTAGGAACAGCAGTACTTTGGAATTCTATGGTTGAAAAAAAGGTTGATGTTTGTGCAGATTATACAGGAACAATATTAGTAAATATAATGAAAGAAGAACCTAAAGGAAGTGCTGATGATGTTTATAATCATGTAAAAGAAAGTGTGGCAAAAAATTATGATTTAAAATTACTAGATCCATTAGGATTTAATAATACATATACATTGGCTATGGAAGAAGGTGTAGCAGAAAAGTATAATATAAAAACTTATTCTGACTTAGTAAAATATTCAGATGAATTTGTATTTTCTCCAACATTGGCTTTTGAAAATAGAGAGGATGGACTTCCTGGACTTACAAAGGCTTATAATTTTAAATTTAAAGATGTTAAATCTATGGATGGTTCTTTAAGATATCAAGCTTTAACAAGTGGACAAGCTCAAGTAATAGATGCATTTTCTACAGATGGACTTTTAGAAAAATTTAAATTAAGAGTATTGGAAGATGATAAAAACTACTTCCCACCATATTATGCAGTACCAATAGTCAATCAAGATATATTAGAAAAATATCCTGAGATAGAAGACGTAGTTAATAAATTAGCTGGAAAAATAGATGAAAAAACTATGATAAAACTTAATTACAAAGTAGACGAATTAGGTGAATCACCAGAAACAGTAGCACATGACTTTTTAGTAGAACAAAAATTAATTAAATAATAACAAAAATATAGTTGTCGATTTTTAATTTTAATCGGCAACTTTTTTAGTTAGTTATTTAAAGGTTAATTTTTTATGTGCATAATTATAATTTTTCTAAGGTATATTAAAAAGAAAAAAATCAAGTAAATCTATACGTACTTTTATAATCTTAATTATAAAAATTTGCAATAAAAAACTTTTCTAAAAGATTTATAAAATCTAAAAGAAAAGCAACAGTACTTTAAAAATAAAGTGAGATAAAGTCACGATGTAAAATAGCTTCCTTTCAGATTAGAAACCTCTTTTCTGGTAGGTATAAATAGCTTAATTTTTTGATTCTAATTAAAGAAGATTAGACATCTCTAACTTAGAAAATTATATATTAATATTGTAGTACTATAATTTTCAAAAATCTACATATAAATCAAAAATATAAAATTTTATAGTTAATATATTCGGAATTTTATATATTTTTAGAAAAAATACATAAAATTATATACCAAAATATTACAAAATAGATATGGATAATATATAATATACTTATAGCAAAAAATGACAAAAAATTAAAGTAGAGAGGGAGATAATGATAAGAAAAATTCATGACAAATTAAAAGGGTATTATATTTTCGTACTTGTTTTTATATTATGGGTAGTTATATGTAAATTGGAAATTTGGAATCAATATATCATGCCGACACCACAAAAAGTTTATACAACTTTTAAAAAGATGATAATAGATGGTTCTATTTTTGAAAATATATTTATTAGTTTAAAAAGAATATTCATTGGTTATTTTATAAGTTCTATATTGGCAATACCTCTTGGAATGTTATTCGGTTGTAAGTCAAAATTATATAAATTTTTTAAACCATTATTAGAATTTATGAGATGCACACCTCCACTTGCTCTAATTCCTATGCTTATATTATGGTTTGGAATAGGAGAAAAGTCAAAAATTATAATTATTATTCTAGCATCATTTTTCCCAATTTTTTTAAATACGCTTAGTGGAATAAAAAACTGTGATCCTAAGTTAATAGAAGTCGGTAAAGTATTTAACTTTAGTAATTTTGAGATATTCTCTAAAATAATAATACCAAATGCTTTAGTAGATATATTTGTAGGATTAAACTTGGGTCTTGGATATAGTTTTAGAGCTATAATAGGAGCAGAATTAGTTGCTGCATCTAGTGGACTTGGATATCTTATTTCAGATGGTAGAAGTATGTCAAGAACAGACGTTGTATTAGTGGGAATATTAGTTATCGGTTTTTTAGGTATAATAAGTGAATTTATATTTAGAAAAATAATAAATAAGGTAAGCCGAGGGAAGCAGGTAAATTTCAATGATTAAAACAGGATTTATAATTAAAAATTTATGTAAGAAATTTAAAATTGAAGATGATGAACATATTGTTTTTTCAGATATATCTTTAGAAATACCAGGGGACAAAATAACTGTTATTTTAGGTGAAAGTGGCTGTGGAAAAACAACTTTACTTAGGATTTTATCAAATTTAGACACTTCAGATAAAGGTGAGGTAAATTATATAGATAATAACCATAAAATTAAGCCAAAAGTAGGTGTAGTTTTTCAAGAAAGTAGATTGATGCCTTGGCTTACAGTAAAAGAGAATATATCCTTTCATTCAAAGAAAATGGATGACAAAAATCTAAATAAATATCTTTCTATGATGAAGCTTGAAAAATTTAAAAATAGTTATCCAAATGAATTGTCAGGGGGTATGGCAAATAGGGTGAGTATAGCAAGAGCACTTTCGTACAATCCAGATATACTGTTAATGGATGAACCATTTGCAGCACTTGATTATTTTACAAGAAGAAAAATGCAAAAGGAAGTTATAGATATACATGAAAAAACAAAAAAAGGAGTTGTATTTGTAACACATAATATAGATGAAGCTCTTGCGATTGCAGACAAAATATTAGTAATAAAACAAGATAAAAGTATTAAAGAATTTATTATTAAAGATGATTATAGTAGAGATTTGGGAAGCTCTTACTATATAGATTTAAAAAAAGTAATATTAAATGAATTGGGGGAAGAATAGTTATGAACAAAAAATTGAAAAAAATAATTGGGGTTACTACATCGATAGTGTTGTCTTTATGCATGTTGACAGGTTGTTCTTCAAGTAATAGTGCATCTTCTAGCACATCAAGTGATGCATCAAAAAATCAAAGTGAAAAACTTCCGAAAGAAATAAACGTTACATATGTAAAATCACCATTAAACGTACCAAGTATATTAGAAAAAAATGATTCATTATTCGATAAAGAATTTAAATCTGATAATATATCAGTTAAATGGTCTGAAATAACTACAGGTCCAGACCAAACAGAAGCTTTAGCATCTGGAGATATAGATTTTGCACATTGTTTAGGTGGAACTTCTGCATTAATAGCTGCATCAAATGGTGTAGATTTAAAAATAATAGGAACTTATTCTCAAGCTCCAAAAGGATTTATGATAGTTACAAATGATAAAAGTATAAAAGGACCAGAAGATTTAAAAGGTAAAAAAATAGGTGGACCTAAAGGAACAATTCTTCATCAAGTATTAGTTGCAGCATTAAAAGAACAAAAAATGACTATAAAGGATGTTAATTTTGTAGATATGCAAATACCTGATGCAGTTACAGCTTTGTCTTCTGGAGAAATAGATTGTGCATTAGTTGCTGGACCATCAGCACTTCAATGTTTAAATTCAGGAAGCAAAAAAGTTTGTGATGGCGAAGGATTAGTAAGTGGAATAACAGTTATTGCAGTTAATTCTGAATTTGCAGAAAAATATCCAGACTTAGTTAAAAGATTTATGAAAGTGCATGATGAAACACTTGATTATATGAAAGATAATTATGACGATATGATAAGCAAAGTAGCAAAAGAATTGGATATAAGTGAAGATGATGTAAAATCATTATATGAATGGTATGATTTTGATGATGATATAGATGATGAAGAAATAAAAGCTTTATATGATACACAAGATTTCTTATTAGAAAATGATATGCAACAAAATAAAATAAAAATAGAAGATTATATACTAGATGTTGATTAGAAAAATAACACTAAAAATAAAGTATAAATAAAAATAAGATGGTTTTTATAAGCCATCTTATTTTTATTTAATGCATAGGAAATTATAATTATTATTTATACATAAAATAATTAAAAAAAATTTAATTTAAAAAGAATAATAATCTAAATCCGTTAAATAATAAAATAGAAAAATAATTAAATCGGAGGCTTAATATGAAAAATAAATTTTTAGTTTTATTATTCGCGTTAGTAATGGTTTTAGGAGTAGTTGGATGTAGTAAAAAAGCAAATGACAATGCAAATACAAATGAACAAACAGCACAAGAAGATACAGCAGACAAAGTAGTTGATGAAAATTATTACAATGTATACACTAAAAACTACGAATCAAGTATAGTACCACTAGAAGAAAGTTACTATATTTATGGTAATGTAGATTCTGCAGAAAAATACTATAAAGACCATGATTATCCAGGTAACAAAGAATACTTAAATGAAGTAAAAGCTGCATTAGTTGATAGTAAAGAAAAAGTTCAAGAATTTATCGACAACATGGAGAAAGATGGAACAAGTGATAATGAAAAAGTAAACAAATTAAATAAAGAAATGATTGACGATGGTAAAGATTTAATAGAAGATATCGATGAAAGACTTGAAAAATTAGATAAAATAACTGATAAAGATCTTGCTAAATCAGATAAAGAATTTAGACGTATAGTAGGAGAGCATATAGTTCTTGAAAAAGAAGGAGACCATGACTTCAAAGAAATACTTAAAAAATTAGATAAAGAATTAAATATAGAAAGAAAAGATAAAAATAGATAAAAATTTAAATAAAAACCTAGCTATAAAAAATAGCTAGGTTTATTCTTCTAAACAACTGTAAAAAATACCTTCCCTAATTCCATATGTATTTATAATGATTTTTTTACTATGTGTATAAAGCATAAAATACTTCATAAAATTAGAACTAGCACAGATTACATCTGCACGTTTTTTAGAAACTCCATTTATATTTATTCTTTCATTATAATCTAAGCTACAAAGTTTATTATTTATATGAGATAAATCTGAGTAATTCATTTGGAAATTATGCAATGAAGACTCAGTGTAACCTAGATGATTGCAAATATGAATTTGGGCTATATTTTTTATAGAACCACCTATAGTAACTATAGGAAGATTTCTTCCTTGTTTTAACCAATGATACTTATTAAATTCATTATATATATAATTTTTAAATTCATTTTTAGTAAAAGGAGATATTTTGTTAAACAAGTTAAATCTACTAGAAAGAGGTATAGGTCCAAGTGGTAAACTTGCATAGTGTTTAAATTTATTGTTTTTAACTAAAGCGATTTCCACACTAGCACCCCCCATATCTACTAAAAAATAATTACTATAATCTAATGTATTTACAGTAGATACATATCCAAGATAAGATTCCTCATATCCAGACAAAATTCTAACTTCAAATCCAGTTTCCTTTTTAATTTCATTTAAAATTACGTCTTTATTAGCACACTTTCTAAGTGTTTCAGTAGCTACAACTATAATTTTATCACATTCAAATAATTTACATTTTTCTTTAAAACTTTGTATACTTAAAATTAATTTATATATTCCTATCGCCGATAAATTCGGTATATCATCAATGTAATAGTCACTTAATCGTATTTGATGTTTTTTTTCAAACAGTACATTTATTTTTTTAGAATGTTTCTGCTCTGCAATTAATAACTTTAATGAGTTTGATCCTAAATCTATAATTCCAATTGACTTCATATTAATTACATCCCCACCTTTGCATATAGATTAATTATATACAAATCTGTTTAAAATAGGAAGAATTTATATATAATTAATTATAAAAATTCAAAAATAATGAAAAAAATATGTATATATTAAATTTTATTATTATAATTGTAATATAAAGTAAAAATACATCTATATTAAAAATTTAGTAAAGGAAGGAATGGAATAATGAAAAAAATAGGATTTATAGGAGCAGGTAATATGGCAGGTGCCATAATTGGAGGGATTGTAAAATCTAATTTGGTAAAACCAGAAAATGTAATCGCTAGTGCAAAGACAATGGCAAATCTTGAAAGATTACAACAAGAATACAATATAAATGTGACTTTAGATTCAAAAGAAGTTGTAAAAAATTCTGATATAGTGTTTATGGCTGTAAAACCAAATATATTTGACGGTGTATTAGAAGGAGTAGCAGATTTAATAGATGATAAAAAAATAATTGTTTCAATAGCAGCAGGAAAAAGTATAGATGCGATTGAAAATATAATAGGATCTGATAAAAAAATAGTTAGAACTATGCCTAACACTCCTGCACTTGTAAATGAAGGAATGGCAGCTTTATGCCCAAATAAAAATATAGAAGATGAAGAATTAAAAATAGTAAAAGATATATTTGATTCTTTTGGAAAAAGTGAAGTAGTAGGGGAATATTTAATAGATGCAGTAATAGGTGTTAGTGGTTCTTCACCAGCATATGTATTTATGTTTATAGAAGCTATGGCAGACGCAGCAGTTATGGCTGGCATGCCTAGAAAACAAGCGTACAATTTTGCAGCACAATCAGTTTTAGGTTCTGCTAAAATGGTGCTTGAAAGTGGTAAACATCCAGGTGAATTAAAAGATATGGTTTGTTCACCAGCAGGAACAACAATAGATGCAGTAAAAGTATTAGAAAATGAAGGGATGCGCTCAGCCGTTATAAATGCAGTTTGTGCTTGTGTTGAAAAATCTAGAGAAATGAGCAAATAAATAATATTGGAGAGTCTTAATGGAGGAGAAAGTAATAGAAATAAAATCCCTTGGGGTTAATTATGGGGAAAAAGAAGTTTTAAAAAATATAGATTTAAATGTTTATAAAGGGACTATAATCGGCTATATCGGTCCAAATGGTGCAGGAAAGAGTACAACTATAAAAATACTTTTAGGACTAAATAGAAATTATAGTGGAGAAGTAAAAATATTTGGACAAGATATAAAAAATCAAGATTATAACTTCAAAAAAAATATCGGATATGTTCCAGAGATAGCGAAATTATACGAAAATTTAACAGCAAGAGAGTATTTAACTTTTATAGGTCAACTTTACAATTTATCTTATGATGATTGTGACAAAAAAGCACACGCTCTTATGGAGATTTTGGGGATAGAACATGCATATGAATCTAGATTATCATCTTTTTCAAAAGGTATGAAACAAAAAGTTATTATAATATCGGCGCTTATGCATAATCCAGATATATTATTTTTAGATGAGCCTTTAAGCGGATTAGACGCGAATAGTGTACTTGTTATAAAAGAAATAATATCTAAGTTAAGAGATGAGGGAAAAACTATTTTCTATTCTTCTCACATTATGGAGGTAGTTGAAAAAATAAGCGACAGGATACTTTTATTAAAAGATGGAAGAATAATTGCAGATGGTAATTTTGATGAAATAAAAAAACTAAATAACAAAGAATCATTAGAAGAAGTATTTAACGATTTAACAGGGTTTGAAGATCATTCTATGATAGCAGACAAATTTGTAAAAGTGATAAAAGAGGTATAGATATGGAAGATTTTTTTAGTTTAAAAATTTTAGATTTATTTAGGCCTCTATTTGAAGCTTTTGGTGTAGAATACGAAAAAATGAGACTTATAGTCAATATGAAGCTTACTTTAGATAAGAGAAAGAATAACTCAAGTGAAAATAAAAATTCATTGATGCAATCTGTTATTTTATATTTAATAATAGGTTTTGTTGCATCTAGGATAATAGTGATGCCACTTGATATTATGACAAAGATGACAGTCTTATTTGCGCTTATATTTGTAATGCTTTTAACTTGTTTTATAACAGATTTTTCATCTGTAATTTTAGATACATACGATAGACATATTATAGGTATTACAGATGTTAAGGACATAACTTTAAATATGGCAAAAATAGTACATATAATTATATATATTTCGATAATGAGTTTCTCTATAAGTGCTTTTTCAATTCTTATGATTTTAATGGCATATAATATAGGATTTTGTTTGTTATTCATTTTATGTATGATACTTATGGACTTTTTGTTGATTATGATGACGTCTGTTATTTATTATCTGCTTATAAAAATATTTAAAGGCGAAAAACTAAAAGATGTATTAAATTTATTTCAAATATTCATGATACTTGTTTTTTCAATTATGTATTATTTAATTACAAGTTCGCTAAGTGATATACAAATAAATTATACATTTAGTATAAAAGCATATGATTTATTTATTCCATTTATGTGGTTTGCATCTCTATTTTGTGTTGCTTTTTATGGAAAGATAGAAACACTATATATAATTATGTCTATCTTAGGTATAATCGTACCTATTTTATCTATTTTGATATATGTAAAATTAACACCAGCTTTTGAAAGAAATTTAGAAAAATTAGAACAAGTATCGTATAATGAAAAAGATTCAAAAACTAAAAAGAGTTTTGTTTCAAAATTGGGTGACAAGATATGCAAAAATAACGAAGAAAAATCATTCTTTGAATTTATATATATTAATTTAAGCAGAGATAGGGAATTTAAAACAAGAGTTTATCCAACTTTGGCAAGTGGGATAATAATGCCACTTGTTCTTTTGATTGTAACTTATGACAGAAGTATGAGTATAATGGAATATTTAAAATCTCTAAGTACAACAAATAATTTTTTAAATATTTATTTAGCAGTAATTCTTTTACAAAACTGTATTTTAATATTGAAATATTCAAAAGAGTATGAAGCATCATTTATATATGATGTTCTTCCAATAAGTAAAAAGAAAAATATATACAGTGCAGAATTTAAGGTTATAATAATTAAATTATTTGTACCTGTATTTATAATAATAGGGATTCCATATTTGATTTTATTCAAAGCAAAATTTATTGTGCATTTGCTTATAGCATTTGTATCTACAATTTTTATTTCAATGGGAACTTTTAGAATAAATAATAAGTCACTTCCATTTTCAGAAGATTATGCAGTTACTGCAAATACATCTAATTTTTTAAATATAATAAAATCAATTGGATTTGTAGGGGCTTCTGTATTATTGCATTATTTAATAATATTAAAAGCGCCATATATTTTTAGTGTGGCCTACTTAATTTTATTAATATTGATTATGAAAATTATATGGAATAAAGTTTTCGATATATAAATAATATTAAAATGAGGTCATATATATGACCTCATTCTTAATTTAACATTATTGAATTTACCTTATGATTTTTAGTTTGTATCAAAATGTTCTGTATCTGTTTGTACTTCTGGGTTTAATGTATTATCTGATGAATTATTGTCATTACTTTGATTTTGATCATCAGAGTTATCATTTGTATTATTGTCTAGATTTTCATTATTGTTATTCGCATCGCTATTACTGTCAGTATTATTATCGCTATTATTTAAATTACTATTGTTATTATCGTTATTGCTATCTGGATTAGTCATTGTAGTTCCGTTATTTTGGTTTGAATTATTATCAGAACCACCATCTGAGCTATCAGATGAGAATAAACTTTTAAACCAGTTTACTATTTTAGTTAAAAATCCTTCAGCTTCTTCTTTAGAAGGTAAATTTTCAGCAGCTTTATCAGTTGCATCTATTATAGAATCTTTACCTAACATAGAGTCGTTAGTATCTCCTAATATACCTAAATCTTTTGAACTTGAGAATAAATTAGAGAACCAATCACCTATACCACTAAAGAATGAGCCTATAGAATCAAGTATTCCAGAATTATTTAAATCTTCACCAGCATCTTTTAAATTATCTTTTACAACATCAGATACATTGTTTAAAGTAGCTTTCATTTCATTGTAATCGTAATGTTGAGCAGCTATTTTTTCCATTAAAGCGACTATTTTGTCAACTTGAGCATCTGTTAATTGCACATTGTAATTGTTTGTTATATTGTTTATTGTGTTTGCAATTTGAGTTTTATCACTTGTATTATTTTTTATAATATCAGCTTTAACATCATTTATTATACCTGTAGCCTTATCTTGGCCAATATCATCACCTAAATCTCCTGTAGTTATTAATTCTTCAGAAGCAAGTTCTTTTTTATCTTCATCAAGGTTTTCGCCAGTAGCATTTTCAAACGCCTTCATTACACCAGTTAATGCACCAGTACTTATCTGTATAATATTATAGAATAAAGGTTATATTATGATTATAATGGATATAAAGTGTTGTAAATACTAACTTATGTATTTCTATATAGTTATTGATAAGTTGTAGAAATATATGATATACTTATGTTAAGTTAAAAAGATAAAAAAGAGAGGTAGGAAGATGGATGATTATATATAAAGTAAAGGAACAAGTGATAAATGATATATCAGGATGGAAACCAAAAGATAGATATGCAGTATTAATAGTAGAATCAGATGAGGCAAATCCATTGGTATGGAAACCTAGTCCTCTAACTGAATTTCTAGAAGTATATATGTCAGAAAAAGCTGTTAATACAAAAATTCACTATGGATATGTAATATGTGATTTTCTCAATTACTTAAAGCTACAAATAGAATTAGGTGAAGATGAATGTTTTGACATATTACAAGAAGAAGGTATATATGGTTTGAATTTTATTCATGCATCTAAATACTTAACATATATAGGAACAAGAAAGACAAAGGTAAATAAGCAAGGAGAAGAAGAACTAGTAGTAAATAATTATTCTACAGTAAAAAGAAAAGAAAATATACTTATATCATTTTACACGTTTTTAAATAAGAAAAAGATACTTACAAATAAAGATGCTATAGTTGAACATAAAGTAGTACCAATAAAAAACAGGGGGAACGTAACATCAAAAGGAAAGAGAGTATCAATATCTCCATTTAAAGATAGTCTTGAGTATAAAGTATTTTATCCACCTACTAATCCAACAAATAGCTATGGAGAAAGTATTAAGGCGATAAAATTAGCAGATATGAAAAGAGTAACATGGGAATTGTTCTTAGAATATGCAAGAGAGAATTATCCTGACATAGCACTAGGTGTAGCTATGCAGTTTATGGGGGGATTAAGATTAGGTGAAGTTGTAAATTTAACTATAGATGCAGTAGAAGTAAATAGAGATAAAGATAAGTTATTTTTAGATATAAATGATAGGCAATTATTTTTATTTAAAAGTTTAAAGAGTAAAAAATCACAAGTTAAATTCGCAAGGGAAAATCAAGTTGTATTTAATTGGAATCAAGAATTATTTAACACATGGGATGAACATATGAAGTACTTATCTAAACTAAAGAAAAGAACTAATATTAAAGCTTTATTTGTTAATAAAAAGGGAAATCCGATGACAGGTGATGTATACGAAGAAAGATTTAAAAAATTAAAATCAGATTTTATAGAATTTCTTGAAAATTCTAAGCCAGTTGAAAGCAAGACTCTTAAGAAATACGCATGGTCTACTCATATAGGTAGACATGTATTTACTAATTTTATAATAAAAACTGGATTAGCTAATAACTCTATGGGAGTTCCTGATGCTAAAATAGTTGCAAGTCTTAGAGGAGATAGGAATTTATCGTCTGCATTAGCTTATATAGATAGAATAGCAATGGTAGAAGCTATTGATGAAAACTTACAAAATTTAAGCAAAGAAGCCTTAAAAGAAGAAAGGGTATAAAGTATATGAGTCATAAACTAAAATATGAGTTTGATAATAATGAAGATAAAGCGAACTATGTAAGTAAAGAAGAATTTTGCAATATGTTAGATATATCAGAAAAATATTTTAACGATGTAAATAAAACTGTAGCTAAAGTTGTAAGAATGTTTAATATAAAGAAATTAAATATAAGTAGGTTTGAGGTTTACTATAATAAGGATGATATACAAAAATCAATAAATGAATTGTGTGAATTTCAAAATACTCATATAAATGGAGCTGAAGCTAAGAAAATGTGTTCTAATTTATCGGAAGAAGGAATCAAAAGTATTTTAATTCCTTCGCATTATAAGTTGATTTGTAGAGACACATTAAATGAAATTTGGAACATAAAAGTTGTATATAAAAAATCAGAAATAGATGATTATATACAATCTAGAGCAGAAATAGATAGAAAAATAGAGTCAGGGGAATATTTATCTACTAGTGATGCTAGTAAGATGCTAAATATGAGCGACAGAATGTTTTTAAAGCTAAAACAGTCTATTGATATGAATGAAATAAGATATTATCAAGGATTTTATTTTGAGAAAAATGTAATAGAAAAACTAGTGAAAGAACAGGAAGAATTCTTTTCTGAATATATACCAAAATCAGTTGTAAAAAATAAATATTTTACACCTAAAACATTTCCTTCACATGAGGAAAAATTAACTAAATATGAAGCACCTAGAATAGCCTATACTTTAGAATATACTTCAACTATGATTAAAGATAGCTCATGGTTTAAGATATCTGAGGTTGAAGAATTAGCTAAAGAATTAAGTGAAAAAAAGAGAACCATAAAAAAAGAAAGAACTAAGGCTAAGAAAAAAGAATCAGAAAAAACAGAAGAAAATGCAGTAATAAATGATAAAGAGTTAGAATTTAACATGGTACTTACAAAAATAGATTACAATTCACCTGGGTATGATATAAATCATGATATATTGGGTTCAACGTATTTTCATACTTTTCAAATTAGACTCAATGAATTAAATGACTGGAATGGATTTAATCCAAACTCAGAGTACACAAATGGAAAGTGGTTTGGGTATATAAAAGATAAATTAGATTCTATGAGAGCTAATGAAAAAGTATCAAATGCTAGAGTGAATCATTATGTTAGATGTACCTTAGCACTAAAATCTATGTTAGATTATTATGGATTAGATGAAGTTTACTCTCTTACAACAAACCAAATAAATACTTATTTTAATATAATAAAAACTAATATTATCAGGATAAATATCTATGAATTTTTAGGTCTAGTCAGTAAGGATGTACAGTTAGTTTCAGGGAATAAAAGATGCGGATTTAGAATGGATAAAATATATAGCCCTCATAGAAGAGAGTCTTCTAAAACAATAGATGATATATATGATTTTGATGTGTACTCAGATTTATTTAAATACTTAGTAGATATAGACTTGCACGTTAAAAATAGTATATATGATATTAAAGTTAAAAATAGCATAAGATACGCATCCACATGGTTATATGTAATGTTGCACATGAACAATGCATGGAGAAATGGCGATGTTACTGAGTTTCCTAAATTAGATATAGATGATTTGTTAGACGAGTTTAAAATTTATGAGTATAGTTGGTTTGAAAATAATAAACTTAGCATAGCAAAAGCTAGAGCTGTAATATCAAGGGTTATACAACATGAATTTAAAATATCAAAAACGCAAGTGAAAGGAACTTTCTTTTGCTCGGATGAATTAGCTCCTTCTATGGCTACTAACATTCTGATTTTAACTTTATACCATAAAAGTAGAAGTATAATTTCAAATAATAGCACACTAATGGATTTTGGAACTAAATATAATAAAGTTGGAGATAGTCATTTTAATAAATTCTTTAAAGAATTCAAACATAAAAACTTTAAATTCTTATCAAGGACTATGAATAAAACAGTTATGACATTTGTATACTATTTAGCTAATTTATCAGGTGATTCTAAAGCATTGATATATGCACAAAAACTGAGAGAACATTTGTCAGAAGATTCAACTCTTCATTATTTAAACTTAGACAAAAGTAAGATAGAAAGTTTAAGTAAGCAATTATTTATGAGAGGTGAATTTGGATATATAACTAATATGCTACTAACTAGAGTATATGATGAAAATGTAACTAATTTTGAAGAAGCAACAGAAGCTATAGTAAGAATTAATGATATATTTGGAGATGTATTTAAAATTCATTCAACGGCAGGATTTTTAAATACTATTAGGGTTGAGAGGCAAGCGGTAATAGATACCCTGGCAGAAAAAAGCTTTAATGAATGTCAAGAAATATTAACAGACTTATTTGCAAGGAAACTGCCTTCGAGAGAAGATAATGTACAGTGCTTAGTATCTAAAGAAGGTTGTAAAAGAATAGACCTTAAATCATGCTTTGAGTGCCAATACCATATACCATCAATATATGCATTAACAACATTATGTGAAAGTATGATAGAAGATATGAAGAATTATCATAATGTAAAAGGTGTAAAAAAATATAAGCTTGCATTATCTATTGATAGAAAAAGTATTCTCTTGAAAGAAGCTATGGATATACTAACTCCTGAGTATGTATATAACTGTTTAGGTTTAACTAGGGATGAATTTAAATCACAATTAAATTTAATTGATATGCCTGAAGATTTTTTAGAAGATAAAGAACTTTTAGAAAGGTAATAAATTGTATATGAGTAGATTAATTGATAAGATAGATATAAATTTAGTAAAAGAAGAAATTGTAGATATTGAAGAAATAAAATCGAATCTTAATAAACGTGTTGTACAAAATGATATATTAAGAAAAGAGAGTAGAACGGAAACATCAGATGCTACATTTGACAGTGATATATGGATAATAGATAAACCTTTAACCCAAGGATATATAAATTTAAATATGACTTTTCTTTCAGAATTAAAAACTTTTAAAAGAATTACAGATAAAGAAATAACAGCATTTAGATGTTTCTTTGCAGAAAAGATTTTAAATAAATATAATACAAGCATAGGTTCTGAGCTGTCAGTTATAAGAGACTGTATAATGGTTACTAATAATTTTGATTTAGAGACTATAGATTCTCCATATGGAAATCCTATAAATCAATTATTAGATACTTATAGCGGTAAAACTAAATCAGACAAAATAAATAGTATTTTAGAATATTTATACTACTTAGATGAATTAGATATTTTAACAGAAGGACAAAATAAAGCAATTGAAACACTAATGACTATGGATACATCAAGGCAAGATAATGCAAGAGAACTACCTAAGGAAAAAGATATAATGGCTTTTGATTATTATTTAAAGCGATTTTATAAAGATGAATTATTTAGTGAAGATATGAAAATGCTTTATATGCCACTATTAATATGGTGGAAAGTTACAACCGTTATACCTATGAGACCATCAGAATTATGTAGTAAATTAACTAGGGCGTGTTTGATAGAAGAAGATGAAAAGTACTATATTTATGTAAATAGAATAAAAACAGGTGATATATCTAATAAAGGTGTTGTTAGAAGAGGAAGAATACCATTACTAAATAAAATTCAGATAACTAAAGAAATATATGATTTGATAAGTGATTATATAGAAAAAACTAATGAGTATGGTCATACAGAAACATTATTTTCATATAAAGCTCTATGTGCTTTTAGAAAAAAGATAGCTATTGAATTTGGAGAAGAATACGGCTATATAACAATACCTGTGGAACAAAAAATAGATGAAGAGTATTTTTCAATAAATGTACTTGGTCCTATGCTGAAAGGGTTTTATAAAAGAATAATATCAAATACTTATAAATATGAAGTAGAAAGACAACTTAATATAGGTGATACAAGGCATATAGCTTTTACATCATTGTTATTACAAGGGGTTTCGCCTATAGAAATAGCTATGTTAGGAGGTCATACTTCCTTATCCTCACAAGACCATTATCAAGGAAATTCTTCATTTTATGCTGATTCAGAGATGATAGATTTTGTGAGTTCTAAAATGCATAGACGTAGTATATCTACAAAGGCTCTTAAAGATATTATATTTAATAAAGAGAAGTCAGAAGAAGCTCCTAGAAATTTAGAGCAGTGTATACAAACAGAAGACGGTGTAGGATATTGTACAATAGATATAGATAATGATATATTAGCTTGTGGAGATGAAGAGTTCTGTATAGGATGCAAACATTGGTGGTGTCCTAAAACACAGGAAAGTTTTATAGAAGTACAAGAATACTTAGAAAATAACATCGCTTCATCTTTACATGTAAAAATACAGCGAGAAAAAGTATTTCTACAAAAGTTATTATCAAAGCCTAAGACAAAGCAATTAAATGGAGTATTAGACTTAGATAATGATTATGAATATAAATTAAAGACTTCCATTAATAAATTGAATAGAGAGCTATCTAGACGCTCAGATGTAGAAGGGATATTACAGATTAATAGTGGATTGAATATAAGGTATGCTAATCAAGATGTAAAACTATTTTTGGAGGGAGAAATATAATGGCAAGAGCTAAAAGAACTATAGATAAAGAAGAAGTAGATGAAATAATATATTTAAAGCTAAAAGAGCTAGGTGGTATGAAGAAAAGACTGACGTATAATTCAGTCTTTACCTTCAATAAAGAAATTGCTAATAATCCTAAATATAAAAGAAAAAACGGAGAGTTATTTACTTTGTATGGATATGATTTCTGGGCTAGTAGTTATAATAACGAAGATTATTATGGAAGACAAAGAATAAATGAAATAAAAAATACTTCTAATGTAATTGTAGCTGGGAAAGAGTTTATACCAGAAGTAGAAGATATTCACGCATTAGTAAATGATTACTATAAAAAGCCTGAGGTACTTTATAAGAAGTTAGCTAAAGTGTTTGAAATGGATAAGAATAAGTTGAAAAATTTAGAAGAAGAAAATAAAAAGTTGAAGAAAGAAAAAGACGATTTACAAAAAGCTTTACAATCATTTGAGCGTGAATTTGCAAGTATATTTTGTAATAGTCGCTTAGCTGATAATTCATTAGTAGATGTTATGTCTATGAATAAATCAAAGGATTATCTGGTTTATGACGGTTTAAAGAATATGTTTAATGATGAAAAATTGGTTGAGTTATCTAAAACGAATGGAATAAATAATATAGATACTAATAATGTTTTAAGTTTAAAAAGAGAAGAGCGAAGAAAGAGAAGAAATGACTTATTTTAGAAACGTTGAGGGGGAAAATATTTATTGTATTCGACAAATTACTACAAAAAAATCAAGGGTAAATATGATAAAATTCTGTATAGAAAAAATATTAGTGAAGATTAAAATATGAAGGGAGGAAATATCAATATTTAAATTATTGGTATATAAGAAATGGTATTTAGTAGTTTGATTTTTTTATTTTTATTCTTGCCATTAACATTAATTATTTACTATATATCAAATAGTAAAGCAAGAAATTTAATATTATTAATAGCAAGTTTGTGTTTCTACGCTTGGGGAGAGCCTGTGTATGTATTTTTAATGTTATTTTCGACAGTAATTGATTATATAAATGGATTAAAAGTTGAAAGGTTTATAGAATTAGGTGAAAGAAAAAAAGCACTGATGGTGGTTATATCTTCAGCAATTATAAACTTATTTGTTTTATGTTTCTTTAAATATAGTGACTTCTTAATTGAAAACATAAATAATATATTTAACTTAAATATAGGTTTGTTAAACTTACCATTACCTATTGGTATTTCATTTTATACTTTCCAAACGATGTCATACACTATAGACATCTACAGAGGAGATGCTAAAGCTCAAAAGAGCATACTAGACTTTGGAGCATATGTAGCATTGTTTCCACAATTAGTTGCAGGACCTATTGTTAGGTATCAGACTATAGCAACACAAATAAGTAAAAGAGACCATTCAATAGAAAAATTTGCAGATGGTGTAAATAGGTTTGTTTGTGGACTTGCTAAAAAAGTTATATTATCAAATCAATTAGCTGTAGTAGCAGATGGTGTATTTTCAACTAATTTAGCTAATGTTTCGATATTAGAAGCATGGCTAGGAATAGTTTGCTATACTCTTCAAATATATTTTGATTTTGGTGGATATAGTGATATGGCTATAGGATTAGGTAAAATGTTTGGATTTGAGTTTCTTGAAAACTTTAACTATCCTTATATATCACAAACAGTTTCAGAGTTTTGGAGAAGGTGGCATATTTCATTAGGAAGCTGGTTTAGAGATTATGTATATATTCCATTAGGTGGAAGTAGGGTTTCTAAGTTTAAGTTGTATAGAAATTTATTTGTAGTATGGTTTTTAACTGGTATGTGGCATGGAGCAAGTTGGAATTTTATAATTTGGGGATTATATTTCGGAGTATTTATAGCTTTAGAAAAAGCATTTTTAGAAAAGGCTTTGTATAAAACTCCTAAAGTTTTAAGACATACTTATCTACTTTTGATTGTAGTTGTAGGATGGGTATTCTTTAGGGCTAATGATATAACACAGGCATTTGAGTTTTTAAAGGTCATGTTTGGATTTAATGGAAATGATGTTATTAATAGTTCGGTTAATATTTATTTAATCGATTATTGGTACATATTACTTGCATCTATAATACTATCTACACCGATTGTAAAAGGTTTGAAACAATTAATTTTAAAGATTAATAAAAATGCATTAGATAATGATATAGCATATTTAATGCATGGACTATCACTAGGTATATATATGTTTATCATTATGGTAATGTTAAGCAGTTCTACTTATAATCCATTTTTATATTTTAGATTTTAGACTTAAAGGGGAATTTTTATGAATAAAAAGAAGGCTAGGTATATAATAATACCATTTTTAACTATAATTTTTGGTTTTTTTATTTTAAATATTATAGTTCCAGATAAAAAGTATAGTATTGCAGAAAATAGGAATCTTGAAAAGAAGCCAACGTTAAAAGATATTGAAGATAAGGAGTTTGCTTCTAAGTTTGAAAGTTACTATAATGACCAATTTGTTCTTAGGGATGAAATGATAAGCTTAAATAAAAAATCAGAGGCAAAATTAAATAAAACAAAAGTTGGTAACTACTATCTAGTTGATAATAACTGGATTTTAGGAATGTTTCCAAAACTTTTAAGTGAAGAGCAATTAGATGATTATTCAAATACAATCAATGAATTATCTGAAATAAGTAGTAGCTTAGGAAAAGATGTATATTATACAATGATGCCTCATAAAACCAATGTATTAAAGCATTTATACCCTAAGTATATAGACAATACAGGAAATATAGATATAAATAAAAGTGAATTTAGGAGTAGATTAGAATCGGATATAGTAACATATATTGATATGGATGAGTATTTGTTAAATAATTTTAGCCAATATGAATTAGAAAAGCTATATTTTAAAACAGACCATCACTGGACAGGTATAGGTGCGTTTGAAAACTTTAAAATGATGGCTTCAAGGATGGACTTAGGGATATCACAGGATGAGTTAGATAAACATTTTGCTAGATACAGGGAAACTACTGTGAAAGACAAAAAATTTATAGGTAGTTACAATCAAAACTTAGACATGCTAGTTAAAGAAGAAGAATATGTAAATTATATGTATATAGATAATGCAAAATATACATATGAATTAAATGGTAAAAGTAAAAAAGAAGAAGAGATTATTGCAACTTCAAGAAATAAAAAAAGCTGGGATTACGGTGGAGCATATATTAGAGGAGCACAGACTAATATATTAAATATTAAAAATGACAAAGCCTTAGTAGATAAAAAGATATTAATATTTAGAGACTCATATCAAGCTCCAACTACATGGCTATTTGCAGATTTATTTAGTGAAGTTGAAATAGTTGACCCAAGAAATATAGATAAAATAGATAAGACATATGAAGAAATAATAAAAGATAGTAATTCTGATATAGTAATGTTTATGTATAATAGCTCTGGATTTGATTCAATGGTTAAGGCTATGATAGACAAAGGCATAAAATAAAAAATAAAAGTCGTAAGTTTTACAGCAATCTAAACTTGCGACTTTTATTTTTTTATTATAAGGGAAACATAATTTTATCACGATAGTTGAACATTAAAGGAGGAGTTATAATGAAAAAAAATAAGTTAATATATTTAGTTGTTACATTAATACTTATTACTGTTAGCTTTTTTGGTATTTCTAAAGTAACTGATAATATCTATAAAAGTGAAAAGTTAGTATTTAATGAAAATAATACAACTGAGTTAAGTGAACAGAGCAAGTATACCGTGGGTAATTATTACTTGGTCAAAGATAATTGGATACTTGGTAAATTTTCTAAAATTATACAAGATGATAAAATGCAAATATATGCAGATGCTATAAATACTTTGAGTAATAATGCTAGAACTCAAAATAAGGATGTGTATTTTATATCTATGACTCACAAAACAAATATGCTAAAGCATCTTTATCCTGACTTTGTTATGAATAAGGAAAATATAGACTTAAATAAACAATCTTTTAAATCAAAATTGGATAAAAATAATATTTCATTTATTGATATTGATGGATATTTTTTATCTAACTTTACAGAAAGTCAAAGGGAAAAATTTTATTTTAAGACAGACCACCATTGGAATGGATTAGGAGCATTTGAAGGATTTAAATTTATGATTAATAATGTAAATTTAGGTTTATCAAACGATACCATTAATAGTTATCTTGATGGATACCGAATTAAAGAAGTCAAAGAGAAAGAATTTTTAGGAAGTTATAATAGAAAGCTAAATTTAATAGTAAAAGAAAAAGAATTTGCAAATTATGTGTATAGAAATGGTAGTAAGTTAGAGTATTATATTTGTGATGGATACACAGATAAAAAAATAAGTGAAAAAAATATAATGGCTACATTGAGAAAGAAAGACAGTTGGGATTATGGTGGAGCTTATATGAGGGGAACTAATTGTAATATATTAAAAATAAGAAATAAAAATTCATTAAGTGATAAAAAAGTATTGGTGTTTAGAGACTCATATCAAGCACCTATGACATGGTTATTAGCTGATGTATTTAAAGAGGTTGAAATAATAGACCCTAGATATATCGAAAATATAGATATGACATATGAAGATATGATAGTCAACAGCAAATCGGATATAGTAATGTTTATGTATAATAGTTTTGGATTTGAAGGAATGATTAAAGAAATGATTGAAAAGGGAATTGAATAAATTGATTTTACAAATATGATTATATAAAGTATAAAATAATGCGAAGGATACCTTATTTATAAAAAATCAAGCCTCCTTCGCATTAATAATCAGTAATAATTAGCATCATGCACAAAAGCTTATATTATTAAATGTGATGATTATATTATCAAAATTAATTAAATTAAACTCAAATTTCATTCAACTAATATTAATTAATTGTTTCCTCATTACTACTATTACTATCAAGCGTATTTAGGTTATCAAGATTACTTGAATCATTTGTATTTTCATTATCTTGAGGTTCATTTTCAACCGAAGAATCAGGTTGAACATTTTCATCAACAGTAGAGTTTTGCTCTAATGAGTCTACAGAACTATCTTCTGTAGAACCGCTATTAGATTCTTCTTTTGAAGAAGGCGTTGTATTATTATCTTCTACTTTATTAGAATTATCACTATTAAATAATCCTGTGAACCAGTTCCATATCTTAGCGAAGAATCCTTCAACTTCTTCACTAGAAGGTAAGTTTATAGCATCTTTATCAGTTGCATCTATGATAGCATTCTCTCCTAACACACTATCATCAGTAGAACCTAATATACCTAAATCTTTATCTTCATTTCCACCGAATAAACCAGCGAACCAATCGCCTATACCGCTAAACCAATTTTTAATAGAGTCAAAGAATCCTTGGTTAACACCTTCTCCAAGTTCATCTAATTTTTCGTTAACAGTTTCTTTTATACCATTTAAAGTATCTTTCATTTGATTATAATCATAATCTTGTTTAGCTATTTTAGCCATTAAATCTTCTAATTGTTTTTGTTGTTCAGGTGTTAATGTAACATTATAATTATTAGTTATATTATTTATAGTGTCAGCAATTTGAATTGTATCACTAGTATTGTTTTTGATTATTTCTGTTTTTATATCATTAACTATACCAGTTGCTTTATCAGCACCTATATCTTCACCTAAGCTTCCTGTTATTATTAATTCCTCAGATGCTAATTCTTTCTTTTCCTCTTCAAGAGGTTTTCCAGTAGAATCCTCAAATGCTTTCATTATTCCAGTTAAAGCCTTTATGTTAACCTAATAAGGCTAACAATTTTTATTATAAGTCGCTACACTTACAATGTCATTTCGATTACTCTAATGACCACTTCTTTTCAGAACGTGAGAAGACTATTTCTTCACCCTCGACTCATACGTTAGGGGCAACCTATTTCCACTACCAATAGCTTGTAGTGTACTCCCATTTCAGGGATAGTCGTTGGAGGTTCTCCATATCTGTTGACTTAGGAGCTTCCCTGCATGAACACCCATTGTTTTAGAATACTTAGGATTTAACCTTATATTCATCTCTACGTTTTTTCTACTTTCGTACCATCATATATTCTTTTCAGATATATTGTGGTGTAGAGCTTTAGGGATTACCTGCAATTAAAGTTGTGTCCTATGCAAATTTCTTTACATACGGAGCTTATGTAATATAATGATATATTATAATATTACTCCTGTACCACTAACTGGAAAAACACTGGCAACAACAACATCAGCATCTGTCATACCAGTAGTTGATAATGTACTTGCAACCATTGAAGATGTTAACCATGTAAGGTTAGCAGTTTTAACATTTATACCGCTACCAGCCTTAGTAGGTTCAACATAAGCACATGAGTAAGTCTTTTTACCTAATTGAGCTTCAGTAGCAACACCTTCTAAATATTTTCTTTCCTCTTGGTTATTAACTTCTAGTATTACAACTTCATTTTCGTTAACCCCAAAGTATTTAAGAATAGTAGCTCTTTGTTGTTCATTTAAATTTGCACCTAGAGTAACAACTCTAGCTCCATCAGCAAAAGCAAAGTTTATACTTCCTATGAATAAAGTTCCACATATAGCTAGTGAAGCTATTCTTTTTCTTAAATTCATAATCAATCTCCTTTATAACAACTAAAATTTGTAAATTGAACTATATAATATCATATATACTGTTCACTTCTATAACCTTTATGTATTTTAAAAGTAATAGAAGTCAAAATTATATAAAAATATACTATCCGTAATAAAATAAAATCCTAATAAAATTAGGAGAATTTGATATCTATAAAATTGAGTTAATAGCAAAAATAAACTATAAATTCAGATATTTATAACTCATTTCTATAACTTTATTGATATGAAAGTTATAGAAATCAAACGTACATAAGTAATAAGGATAAAAAAAGCTATTTCTATAAGTTTTATATGCAGATACCTGTCCCACTTACAGGGAACACAGCAGCGATAACACAGTTTGCACCAGTTAAGCCTGCAGTTGATAAAGTTGTTGCTACCATAGAAGATGTTACCCAAGTTATATTTGCTGTTTTTACATTGATACCACTACCTTCAGTAGTAGGTTCAACATAAGCACAAGAGTAAGTTTTTCTACCTAATTGTTCTTCAGTAGCTACTTTTCCAAGATAAGCTCTTTCTTCTTGATTATTTACAGTTACAATTTCTACTTCATTTTCTTTTACACCGAAGTAATTTAAAATAGTTTGTCTTTGCTCTGCAGTATTATTTACACCGATAGTTACGACTTTTGAACTATCAGCAAAAGATTTACTAAATCCAAATGAAGAAAATACTAGACATGTAGCCATTAGTACAGAGACTATTTTATTTTTTATTTTCATTTTATTTCCTCCCAATACATATACGTATTAATTTAAAATATAAAGTTTATAAATTATAAATTTATTCATACTTATAATATATAGTTTTTTAAAAATAAATACGATTACAATGTTGTAACATGATTATATAATAAAAAAGTTAAAATATCTTTATTTTAAGGAATTTTTAAGAAAAGTACATAAAAATGAAATTATATAATATATTGAATTAATATATTTTAAATTGGATATAATTATAAAGGTATAAGATTTATACTAAAAAATAAAAAATTATATATTTAACTTTACAAATATAATAAAATATTTAATCTTATATAAAAGAAGTAACAAATAAGATTGAAAAATTTTCAAATCTATTATATTATAAAGAAGAAATATAGTATTTTTGTAACAAAAAGACAAATAATTTTGTGTATTTTATAACACATATGATGAAATTTTACTAAAAAATTGAGTATTAAAACTATATTTATTTAAAATATATAAAAACAATATAGTTTTAAAATATGTGTTTTAAAAGGTAAAAGTATTTACTTAAAAGTATCTACAAACTTACCCTCAAATCAAACTAATACAAATATTTTCTTATATAGAAAGGAGAAAAATATGTCAAAAGAATTTGTTAAAGAAAGAGTATTAAAATATTTAATGGAGGATTTACTAGTACCTCAAGATATGATAGACACAAATGTTCCTCTAAGTGAATTTGAAGAAGGAGCAGAAGGTGTTTTAGACATAATCGTAAATGTTGTTGTAAAAGAACACGGAGAAGATTACTACGTTCCAGTTTTAATAGTAACATGTGTAGATGAAGACTTTGTAATGGAAGGAGAAGCATTACAAAAAGAAATAGATTTCCTTGAAGATGTAGACAATATAACTACTGCTGGTAGAATGATACTTACAAATGGAAATGAAATGATGTATGCAGACTGGACTGGAGAAGAATACAATACAGAAGCATCTCTTCCTACATACGATCAAATGCAAAAAGAATTCTTCGAAATGGAAGCAAAATTAAGAGAAGAAGAAAATATGCATCATGGCGATGGATGCGGATGTGGACATGACCACCATCATGAAGATAATGATGGATGCGGATGTGGTTGTGGACATCAACATTAATTAGTTTTAAGCTTAATTTATTAATGATTTTAAATCAAAAATATTATCTATATAAAGCTATAAAAAAATGTGGGAAAAATTGCTAAAAAATAAAGGTTTTTAATGCAATATGTAGAATTAATTATGGATAAGATAATTGACATTTTGATTAAATGGAATTATATTTTTTTTATTTGTAAACATATAATAGCTATATAAGATAAATAAACTATGTGTAAAAAGAAGGGGTTATATTATGGGGGCTAAAAAAGAAAATACTTATGAAAATTATGTCCATGCAGATGCATCAGGATCATCAAATGCAATGAAAATGTATTTAAAAGAAATTGAAGAATACAAAATGCTATCTGCAGTTGAAGAAGTTGAATTAGCCAAAAAGGTTAATGAAGAAATACCTGAGGCGAAAGAAGATTTTATAAACGCTAATTATAGATTAGTGGTAAGTATAGCCAAAAAATATAGAAAAGAAAATGTCGATATACTTGACTTAATACAGGCGGGGAATATAGGTCTTATCAAGGCAGTAGAAAAGTATGACTACACTAAGGGGTATAAGTTTAGTACATACGCTACTTGGTGGATTAAACAAAGTATTACAAGATATATAGACGATTGTGAAAATACTATTAGAATACCTGTACACCTTCATCAAAGAATAAACTTTGTCAAAAGAAAGAAACAAGAGCTTTCAAACGTATTACAAAGAGAACCATCACTAGAAGAATTAGCTGATATTTGTGATATGGATGTAGACAAAGTTATAGAAATATTAAAACGTGATAAAAACGTAGTATCATTAGATACACCAATAAAAGAAGATGAAGACAGTAGTTTAGTAGAATTTATACCTTCAGATGCTAACTTTTCTGATGTAGTTATGCATGAAGTAGAACAACACAATTTAAAAGAAAAAATCAATGAACTTTTAACTGGTCTTAGCGAACAAGAACAAAAAGTTCTTAGAATGAGATTTGGTCTTGATGATGATGATCCAAAAACTTTAGAAGAAATAGGTAAAGTATTTGGTGTTACAAGAGAAAGAATCAGACAAATCGAAGCTAAAGCCATAAGAAAGTTAAGACATCCAAGCAGATTAAATCAATTAAAGAATTTTTATTAAAACTAATATATATAATAAGTTCAAGAAAAAGTGGGATTATATCCCACTTTTTTGTTTGAATTTATATATTAAAAAATTTTAAACACTTAATAAGATAACGTTTTTCATAGTTTTATAGAAACCTTATATAAAAACATAGCACATCTTCTGATTAGAGAAGAAAGCGGGTCTATAGGCTCGTCATCGTCACCTTCATATAATTTTGTCACATCCATACCAAGTTGCAAATTAATCCTATTAATACGAGTAAATTGAATGCTCACCATAAAAAGAAAATAAATAAATCCAATACCAAACAAAACTAATAATATAATGAATAATTTATCCATGATACTCCCTCCATTAAAATATATTATCTATAATATAATTGTACTATATTGACAAAAAATAATCATCAAAAAAATAAATTTATTAGAAAATTTAAAATCATCAAAAATCTTTAAATAAAAAATAAAATGCTGAGTCTAATTTATATTGAAAACTAGACACAGCAAAAGTTTAGATAAATATATAGTTTTTTAAAAAACAAACATAAGAAAATCATATAAAATTCTAGTACAAAAACAAACAATAAATGCTATACATGTCGGAGTTATAAATCCAAGTGCAGTCCATTTAAGACTATTTGTTTCTTTTTTTATTGTCAAAAGTGTTGTAGTACATGGCCAATGAAGTAAACTAAAAAGCATTAAATTTAGAGCTGTTAAATAAGTCCAACCATGACTTGTTAATAATTCACCTAATTCACTAAGACTAGCATAATCAGTCATAGAACCTGTAGCCATATAAGACATTATCAAAATCGGGATTACAATTTCATTTGCTGGCATTCCTAAAATAAACGCTAGAAGTATAAATCCATCAAGTCCGATAAATTTGCCTATTGGATCTAAAAATAATGCTATATGATTTAAAATAGTCATATCACCGATAGTGATATTTGCTAAAACCCAAGTTATTACACCAGCAGGGATAGCAACTACAACAGCTCTGCTTAATACAAATAATGTTCTGTCTATAAGTGAAGTATAGATAATTCGACCTATTTGTGGCACTCTATATGGTGGAAGTTCTAATGTGAAAGTTGAACTTTCACCTTTAAGCAATGTTTTTGATAAAAGATAAGATACAAGTAGAGATATTCCTATTCCAACAAGAATTATTAAAGTTACACATATTGCAGTAGATACATTAGATAAAAACGGATTTTTTATAGCTGCAGTGAAAAATATAGTAGATATAGCTATTAAAGTAGGAAATCTCCCATTACAAGGTACAAATGTATTGGTAAGTATTGCTATTAATCTTTCTCTAGGAGAATCAATAATTCTACATCCAATTACACCACAAGCATTGCATCCAAAGCCCATACACATAGTTAAACATTGTTTACCGTGAGTTTTACATTTTTTAAATAGGTGATCTAAATTAAATGCAACCCTAGGTAAATATCCTAAGTCCTCTAAAAAGGTGAAAAGAGGGAAGAATATCGCCATAGGAGGAAGCATTACAGAAACTACCCATGCGAATGTCTTATATAGACCAAATACTAACATTTCACAAATCCATATAGGAAGATTTAAGCCAACTAGAAAATCATACATCCAAGGTTCTACGCTAAATAAAATATTAGATAGAATTTGGGATGGATAATTGGCACCAGATATAGTTATCCATAAAACTAAAGCTAGCATAATAAGCATAGATGGTATTGCAAAGTATTTTGATGTTATAATTGAATCGATTTTATCGTCTATATCTTCTTTATCATTTTCTTTATATACTACAGCATCGAATAAATTTGCTGCAAAATCGTAATTTATTTTTGAAATTTCATCTCTTATTTTTTTCTTATCCAATTCCTTTGGAACTTTATTTTTTATAGCTTCTAATTGAACATTAAAATCTCCCTCAACATATTTTTCTAAAGACGAAAATAGACTTTCATCACCATCTACAATTCTAAGACCCAACCATCTTGAATTTATTTGAGGAAATAACTCTTCTAATTCGTCTTTAAAGCTATCTACTAAATTTTCTATTTGTTCACTATATGTTACATAATTTTTAGTTTCTATATTTTTTTGTAATACGACTTTTTCTAAAGCTTGTTGTAAATCCTCCATACCTATTTTATTTCTTGCACTAGTCAAAACAACTGGAATACCTAATAATTTTTCCATCTTATCTTTATCTATTTTTATAGATTTTTTTTCTGCCTCATCAATTAAGTTGATACATAACACGACTTTATTAGTTAATTCTAAAACTTGGAACAATAAATTTAAATTTCTTTCAAGGCATGTAGCATCACATACGACAATTGCCGCATCGACATCCCCAAAACATATAAAATCTCTTGCAACTATTTCTTCTTGTGATAGTGCAAATAATGAATAAGTCCCGGGTAAGTCGATTAAATTGTAATTTATATTATTATATGAAAATTCACCTCTAGCAGTAGCTATAGTTTTTCCAGGCCAGTTTCCAGTATGTTGTTTTAATCCTGTAAGATAATTAAATACTGTACTTTTTCCTGTATTGGGATTTCCAGCGAGTGCGACAACATAAGAGTTTTCCTTTTGTTTTATATTAAAGGAATCTTCTAGGGATTTAATTTTGCAACTTTTATACGTAAGCCCCATATATATGTCCTCCTATTATTTTACTAAAATTAAATTACTTTCTTCCTTTCTAAGGGCGATTTTGCTTCCTCTAACCTTATATACAGTTAAATGATTTTTTGGCCCTTTTCTCAAAACATCTATTAAAGCACCTTTAGTAAATCCAAGTGCTAACATTCTTTCTCTTAAATTACCTTCTGATAATAAATCTTCTACTTGAGCAGTAGTTTTTATATTTACATCTGTTAGTCTTTTCAATTTGAACTCCTCCTTAAAAATTTTAGCCGAAGCTAACATTTATAATTTTAAGTTATGAAAGTATTATATAAATTGTGCAAAATAGTAATAAATTTTAGTCAAAAAAAATAATAAATATATAGGAGGTGTTATTTTGAGTGAATATTTTACGTTTAATGAGTATATGAAAAATAATAAGTTAACACCGAGCGAAGAGGATTATGTTGAGATGATTTATAGGATAAACCTTAATCGTGGCAATGTACAGGTAAAAGATGTGGCAAATGAATTAAATATAAAGCCGGCCTCCGTTACAAAAATGGTCAAGAAATTAAACGATAAAGATATACTAGAATATAAAAAATACGATTATATAAAATTGACTGAAATGGGGTATAAAGTAGGGAATACTTTATTAAAAAGACATAATACAATTTATAAATTTTTAGAAATATTAGGTGTAAAAGATAGTATCCACGAGGAAACTGAAAAAATTGAACATACAATAAATTACGATACACTTGAAAAGATGGAGACATTGATAAATTTTTTTTCAAAATACCAGGGTATATATTCTCTATTAAAGGAATTTCAAGAAGATAAACATTTAGATACATAAAAGAAGAGATAATAATTAATTATCAATAGAAACTTATCTTTAAGGAGGAGTTTATGGAACTTTTGAAAATTTTAAAAGACGTTGAGATTTTAAGTGTTAACGGTCAAGTCGATATAGATATTGAAGATATTTCATATGATTCACGAAAGGTAAAACAAAACTCTATGTTTTTATGTATAAGAGGTAATACTGTAGATGGGCATAATTATATAGATGATGCTATACAAAAAGGTGCAATTGCGATTTTAATAGATAAAAAGATAAGCTATAAAAAGGGTATAACCTATATAAGAGTAAACAATGTAAAAGAAGTAATGGCTATAATAGGGAAGAATTTTTTTCAAAATCCATGTCAAAAAATCAATCTAATAGGTGTTACAGGAACTAATGGAAAAACAAGTACAGTCAGTTTTATAAAACAAATACTTGGTTATGATTGTAAAGTCGGAAGTATTGGTACTATAGAAATTTACGATGGGAAAAAAACTATAACATCTATAAACACAACTCCTGAAAGTTTAGATATTCAAAAAAATTTAAATGAAATGATTAAAAATAATTGCAAATACTGTGTTATGGAGGTATCTTCCCATGCATTAGTATTAAATAGAATAGATAATATAGATTATGAGGCAGCGGTATTTACAAATTTAACTCAAGATCATTTAGATTTCCATAAAACTCTTGAAAATTATAAAAATGCAAAAGAAAAATTATTTTATAAAACAAAATCTATAAATATATTTAATATAGATGATAAAGTTGGAGAAGAATTTTTTAATAAAAGCTTAAATAGAGATATAAAAACATATACTTATGGGGTGGAAAAAGAAGCTGATTTTAAGGCGGCTAACATAAAATTATATGATGATAGAACTGAATATGATTTAATTATAGATAAACAAAAATACAAAGTTTCAACTCCGATTTTGGGTAATTTCAATGTATATAATACATTGGCAGCAATAACAACATGTATTTTATTGGGTTTAAGCCGAGAAGATGTTATAAAAAGAGTTCAAAATTTAAAAAGTGTTTCTGGAAGACTAGACAAAGTAGAAAATGACAAGAATGTAAATATAATAGTTGACTATGCACACACACCAGATGCATTGTTAAATATATTGAAAAGTGCTAGATTATTTACAAAAAACAGAATAATTTTAGTCTTTGGATGTGGAGGAAACAGAGATAAAGCAAAACGTCCTATAATGGGAAAAATTGCACAACAAAATGCCGATATTTCGATTATAACCTCTGATAACCCACGATTTGAAAAGGAAATGGATATAATAGAAGATATACTTTGTGGTATAGATAAAACTTTAGATAATTATTTTGTTGTGCAAGATAGGGAAGATAGTATAAAAAAAGCTATAGAACTTTACGAAGTAGGAGATTTAATAATTATAGCTGGAAAAGGGCACGAGAACTATCAAATTAAGGGCGATAAAAAATATTTCTTTGATGATAAATTAATAGCTAAGAAGATATTAGATGAGAAAGAATAATATATACTGTTAAATAAGAATTTATAAAAAAGGGGAGTAAATTTTCCCCTTTTTTGCTTATAATATAAAAATTTAAGAAGTCTGCTTATCAAACCATTTAAGCGCAAAGTTCTTAAAAAGAGTTTCATTTTTAGATAGTTTCTTATTTTTTATATTTACTAAATAAATTTTGGCACATAAATTATCAAATAGATTTATGATTTTTATGTGGCTATTTATATTATTTTTATAAGATGTAGCTATAGTATCTGGTAATAATGTAACCCCCATATTTTCAGAAACTAAAGCTAGTAGAGTTTTTGTCTGACTATCTATATAAGATACATAAGGAAAAAAATTTAAGTTACCCCAAACATTTAGAAATATATTGTGTAAAGTTGGGTCACCGCTTAAAGCAATATATTTTTCCTTAGATGTTTTATCTAAAGCTATAGTTCTATTTTCTAAAAATCTATGATTTTCAGATGTAACCATAACTAAATTATCACTAAAAAGCTCATATGAGTCTAGTATTTTATTATTTGATCCTAAATTGCTTACAAATCCTAAATTAAATTTCGAAACACTTAAGTATTCTAATATAGAATTATTGCCTCTTTCAATTAGCTCTATTTGAATATTAGGGTGTTCTTTATGAAAATCCCCTATAAGAGTAGCAAGTCCATATTCAATCATAGTGTCGATAACCCCAATTGTAATAATTTCACTTTCTTCGCTCTTGTATTTGTACAAATTCCTTTGCATTTTTTCGTATCCATCTACACTTTCTCTTGCGAACTCTAAAAATTCTTTTCCAGCAGGAGTCAAAGTGATAGTTCGATGTTCTCTCTTAAATAATTCAATCCCAATTTCCTTCTCTAATGATTTTATATGCTTAGATATTGATGATTGGGATATAAATAATTCTTGAGATGCCAATGTAAAGTGGTTATGTTTTACAACAGCTAAAAAAGACTTTAATTGTTCAAATGTCATTGTCCCACCTCAAAATAAAAAAATAATAAATAAAAAAATATCCTTAGAATTATTATAACAGATATTAAGTGGAAATAATTAGATTGGGCTCTAAGTTTGTCAAAAACTTAAATACAATAAGATTAGTTAAAAGGTATATAAGTATGTATAAAATTATAAAATGATTGACAAACTATAAGAATACTAATATATTTTAAATATAAAACAAAATATATATGTCATGAAAAGAAATATTAAATAAAGCTTAGTTTTAAGAGAAATCTTGGTTGGTGCGAAAGAACGAATTAAGGTGGTAACATGTGAGATGCTCTCGTCCTTTTGGATGAGGGCTTTTTAAATATACGGGGAAGGAAGGTCAAATATGAAATCTTTAGAAGAACAGTTGAAAATAATAAAAAAAGGAACATTAGATATAATTAACGAAGAAGAACTTATAAAAAAATTAGAGAAGTCTATAAAAGAAAATAAACCTTTAAAGATAAAATTAGGATTAGACCCTAGTGCGCCTGATATACATTTGGGTCACACTGTGGTTTTAAGAAAGTTAAAACAGTTACAGGATTTAGGACATGAAATTATTATAATAATCGGTGATTTTACGGGGAAAATAGGAGATCCAACAGGAAAATCTAGAATGAGAAAATTTTTAAGTGATGAAGAAGTGCTTCAAAATGCCAAAACTTATGAAGAACAAGTATTTAAAATTTTAGACAAAGAAAAGACAACTATAAAATTTAATAGCGAATGGCTATCAAAACTTACATTTGGCGATGTACTAAAATTAACTGCTTCTACAACTGTGGCTAGAATGTTGGAAAGAGAAGATTTTAAACTTAGATTTGAAAACCAAAGACCGATATACTTAAATGAGTTTTTCTATCCCTTAATGCAGGCTTTCGATTCTACAGCTATTGAAGCTGATATCGAATTTGGGGGAACTGACCAAAGATTTAATTTATTATCAGGTAGAAATCTTCAAAAAGAAATTGGAGAAGAACCACAAATTGTGATTATGATGCCTCTTATAGAAGGATTAGATGGCAAAAATAAAATGAGCAAAACTTTAGGCAATTATATAGGAATTTATGAATCAGCAAAATCAAAATACCAAAAAGTCATGGAAATACCAGATGAATTAATAGTAAAATACTACACATTATTAACTGATGTGGATGATGAAAAAATAAAAGAAGTAGAAGCTAAGCTAAAAGATGAAAGTGTAAATCCAAGGGATATTAAAATGGATTTAGCAAGGGAAATAGTGAGCTTATATCATACTGAAGAAGAAGTAGAACAAGCTGAAGAGAGATTTAAAATGATATTCCAAATGGGACAAAAACCTAAGGATATAGATACAGTAAATGTATCAAAAGAAGACTTCGATTTAATATCAACAGTAGTAGATAAGGGCTTAGTATCAAGTAAAAGTGAATTTAGAAGACTTTTACTACAAGGTGGAATAAAAATAAATGACAAAAAAATAACTATGGAAAAAGACTTGCCAAAAGAGGGCGAAATTGTAGTTCAAGTTGGAAAGAAAAAATTTATGAAGATTATAGTGTCTTAAATAATTAGAAAAGATTTTATTTAAGATACATAGTATTAAGTTATTTCATAGATATAAACAAAAAACATTGGTAAATGCCAATGTTTTTTTTGTTTATAATAATTTAAAAACTAAAACTAATCTATGAACTGTGCTTCAACACCATCTGGATATTTTGGATTTAATTATCTACTAGCTTTTAATATTCTCTGGTAAGTGAGAATCATATAAAAAAAATAATATATAATATTTTTTCAAAAATACTGATTTTTTAGAAAATTATGTTACTATATTTAAATAAGGTCCTTTAATTCATATTGACTTCATAAAAGGACATAAATTGTATTTTTTTTTGGTAAATAATTTAATAAAAGGGAGGCATTATTATGAATTTTGTAGATAAGTTAGGTAATTTTGTGAAGAAATACTTATCACTATTAGTTTTAATTGGAGCTGCTATATCTTATATCAATCCAAATATATTTATAGGAGTTGTTCCATATTTCAATTATATTTTAGGGTTTATAATGTTCGGTATGGGTATGACATTAACTAAAGAAGATTTCGTGCTTATACTTAAAAAACCTAAAGACGTTATATTAGGACTTTTAATTCAAATGGTGACTATGTCAATAGGTGCATTTATAGTAGTTAAAATATTGGGTTTACAAGGTGATGTTGCAGTAGGTCTTATATTACTTGGAGCTTGCCCAGGGGGTACAACTTCAAACGTAATGAGTTTTATAGCTAAAGCAGACGTTGCATTATCAGTAACATATACTTCAATATTTACTTTTATAGCACCAGTTGTAACACCAGCATTAATTTATTTATTTGCAGGAACTTATGTACAAGTTGACGGTGTTGGTATGTTTATATCAATATCTCAAGTTGTTTTAATACCAATAATATTAGGTGTAATAGCAAATACTTTATTTGCTAAAGCAGCAGCTAAATGTGTAAGAGTATTACCTTCAGTATCTGGACTTGCTATGGTAGTTTTAGTAGCAGGTATAGTTGCAGCTAATGCATCTAAATTAAATGCATCAGTAGTAATAGTAGCTTTAGGTGTAATTATACATAACATATGGGGATATTTATGTGGTTACTTCGGTGGAAAGGCTGTTGGATTTAAAGAAAGAAAGAGAAGAACTTTATCTATAGAAACTGGTATGAAAAATGCTACATTAGCAACAGTTTTAGCAGCAGCCCACTTTGCGCCAGAGGCGGCAATAGCACCAGCAATAGCAGGTATATGGCATGCATTTTCAGTTTCAGTGCTTGCTAACTATTGGGGCAATAAAGAAATAACTGATGAAGATGAAGACGAAGCAGAAACACAAGCTTAATATACATATAATTTTAGAAAATTGAATAAATACAAAATTTGTTAAAAAATTGTTGAGAAAATATTAACGATATGCTACACTTATCGTAAGTTAATATTTAATTTGTAAGATATCAATGAATGATATTTAAGCCATGAAGGTCTTATCCTTTATGGCTTTTTTGTGCTTATATAGGATTACAAATAAAATATTATAAAACTATAAACAATTCATAATATATTAAGTTATAATATAGGGGATTGACTAAAAACTAAAGAATTTAGGGGAGGATTTATTATTATGAAATTTAAAAAGGTTTTAGCAATGGGGTTAGCAGCAGCTCTATGCATTACGAGTTTAGTTGGATGTTCATCAAATAACGCTTCATCAAACTCATCATCGAATTCTTCACAAGAGAGTGTATCAAAAAGAGAAGAGAGAAAGAAAAATAATGAATTAATCGTAGCTATTGGCTCAGAACCAGAAGCAGGATTTGATGCTACAACTGGTGGTCATGGGTCGATAACGAGAGTATTTTTCTCAACATTATTTAAAAGAGATAAAAAGCTTGGATTTGAAAACGATTTAGCTACAGGATATAAAGTGTCTGACGATAAATTAACATGGACAGTTACAATTAGGGATGATGCCAAATTTACAGATGGCGAAAAAGTTACAGCACAAGATGTAGCATTTACATATCAAACAGCAAAAGAATCAGGTTCAGAAATAGATTTAACTATGATAGATAAAATCACAGCTAAAGATGATACAACTATTGAATTTAAATTAAACAGAACTTATTCAGCATTTATGGAAAGATTAGCTTATTTAGGTATAGTTCCAGAACATGCTTATGATGAAAACTTCAAAGATAATCCAATCGGATCAGGACCTTATGAATTTGTTCAATGGGACAAAGGTCAACAAGTCATAGCAAAAGCAAATGAAAATTATTATGGAGATAAACCACAAATTAAACAATTAACAATGGTATTTTTAGATACAGATGCAGCTTATTCAGCTCTACAAAAAGGCGATGTTGATGTATGTCAAATAAACGGAAACTTAGCTGATAAAAAAGTTGATGGCGCAAAAGTAATAGATATAGATAGTATAGAATGTTACGGTGTTGAATTCCCAATGCAAAAATCTGGGAAAAAAGCTAAAGATGGATACGACATGGGTAATAATGTAACAAGTGATGAAGCTATAAGAAAAGCATTAAATACTGCAATAGATAGACAAAAAATAGTAGATGGTGTACTTAATGGATATGGAACAGTTTCTACAACAGGTCTTGAACAAATGCCTTGGGAAAATAAAGATGCAGAATTATCTAAAGATGAATATGCAAATGTAGATGAAGCTAAAAAGATATTAGCTGACGGTGGATGGAAAGACAGTGATAACGATGGAATAGTAGAAAAAGACGGTCAAAAAGCAGAATTTAAATTACTTTATACTGAAGGTAATTATAGACAAGAAATGGCTTTAGAATTTGTAAATGTAGCAAAAGAAATCGGTATAAGTGTAAACCTAGAAGTTAGAACTTGGGACACAATACTTGATGATATACATAAAGAAGCAGTATTATTTGGATTTGGTTCAGGAGATCCATCAGAATTATACAACTTATACTACGGTCCTATAGCAGGTGGAACAGTAGCTTGGGATAATGCAGGATGTTATGATAACAAAAATGTAAACAAAGATATAGACAAAGCATTAGATGCAACAGATGAAAAAGGAGCACTACCTTATTGGAAAGACCTTCAAAAATACACATCAGCTAAAGGCGATGCACCATATTGCTGGCTTGTAAATGTAAACCATGTTTATTTAGCAGCAGATGGATTTGATTTTGGAAATCCAGTTGTTCAACCACATGGTGGAAGAATTTTTGATAATGTTACAGAATGGTCATGGAAATAAGATGATTTTTAAATAAGGTAGATATAAATATAACAATTATCAAATACAAAACAATATATAAACTAGTACCTATTTTAGTAGGTACTAGTTTGCTAGTTTAGTTTTTAAATTTAAGGAGAGAAAAAATGAATAAAGGGCTAGGTAAATTTTTCACAAAGAAAATATTAAAACTGATTACTCTTTTAGTAGCTCTTTGCATAATTACTTTTGCATTAATGGAATTATCTCCAATAGACCCAGTTACAGCTTATGTAGGGGCCTCTACAAAGGTAAGTGCAGAACAAAGAGCGCTAATAGCAGAACATTGGGGCCTAAATCAGCCAGCATTAGTTAGATTTTGGTCATGGTTCAAGTCTATTATAAGCGGAGACTGGGGAACTTCAATGATATATAGAAGACCTGTTTTAGAAGTAATAGGACAAAAATTCTTATCATCTATATGGCTTATGGGAATTTCATGGATACTTTCAGGAGTTATAGGTTTTGTTTTAGGAATTATATCAGGTGTAAAAGAAGGCAAATTGATAGATAAAATAATACGTGGTTATTGTTATATACTAATGTCAACACCTACATTTTGGCTTGGGATATTATTTATAATGATATTTTCAGTATCACTTGGATGGTTCCCTGTTGCGCTTAGTGTGCCAATAGGAGTCGTTAGTTCACAAGTTAGTCTTGTCGAAAGAATTCAACATATAATACTTCCAGCACTTACATTAAGTGTAATAAGTATTTCAAGTATGTGCATGTATACAAGAGAAAAAGTTTTAGAAATAATGAAAAGCGATTATATATTATTTGCAAAAGCTCGTGGAGAAAAAACAAGTAAAATAGTTTTAAATCATGTTCTTAAAAACGTATCACTTCCAGCAATAACACTTCAATTTTTATCTTTTAGTGAATTATTTGGTGGAACAATATTTGTAGAACAAGTATTTTCATATCCAGGATTGGGACAGGCTACAGTTTCAGCCGGACTTAAAGGCGACTTGCCGCTTCTTATGGGAATTGCAATAATAAGTTTAGTTTTTGTTTATTCTGGAAATATAATAGCCGATTTATTATATAGAGTTGTAGATCCAAGAATTAGGGAGGGAAGAGAGTTATAATGGAGAGTATTACAGGTTCAAAGAATAATGAGAAAAAGTCCCTTTTTAATTTAGGAGTAAGAGAAAAAACTATATTATCAATATTAGCATTTGGATTTTTCTTTATTGCTATATTAATATGGGGAAGTTTTATAAAAGCAGATAATTTGTATGTTGATTTACCAAATAAATTTCAAACACCATCGCTTAGTCATCTATTTGGGACTGACTGGGTAGGTAGAGATATGCTCACAAGAACAATAAAAGGTTTAAGTTTAAGTATGAAAATAGGTCTTTTAGCAACTCTTACAAGCACTATAATTGCTATAATTTTAGGGATAATTGGTCCTACTTTTGGAAGAAGAGTTGATGCAGTTGTAACTTGGTTTATAGATTTAGTTTTATCAGTTCCACATACATTAGTTGTAATACTTATATCAATTGCGATGGGTGGAGGTTTAAAGGGAATTGTAGTTGGAGTTGCCGCCACTCACTGGACATCGCTTACTAGGGTTATAAGAGCAGAAGTTATGCAGATTATGGAGTCTGACTATACTAAGATATCTAAAAACTTTGGAAAATCTAATTGGTATATTGCAAAAGAACATATACTTCCACATGTTATACCTCAAATAATTGTAAATGCAGTTTTGATATTTCCACATGCAATACTTCATGAAGCATCAGTTACCTTTTTAGGATTCGGTCTTCCACCACATGAACCAGCAATAGGAGTTATACTTTCAGAAAGTATGAAGTATTTAACAAGTGGGTATTGGTGGTTAGCATTTTTCCCAGGTCTTAGCTTAATTTTAGTTTCTATGATGGTAGATAAAATAGGCAAAAATATAGAACAATTAATAAATCCTAAAACTGCATATAAATAGGAGGTAAAAATGAGTAAAGAACCAATTTTAAAAGTTAAAGATTTAGGAATATCATTTTCTCAATATACAAATGGATTAGTGAGAAGAAATTTAAATGTAATTAGAAATTTAGATATAGAATTATATGAGGGTGAAATTTTGGCAGTTGTGGGATCTAGTGGTTCTGGAAAAAGCTTGCTTGCACATGCAATACTTGGAATACTGCCAGATAATGCATGTACACAAGGTGATATAATTTATAAAGGTGAGATTCTTGATGAAAAAAGAAAAGAAAAACTTAGGGGCGATGAAATCGTGCTTATTCCACAGTCAGTAAATTATTTAGATCCTTTAAAAAAAGTTGGAAAACAGATAAAAATATCTATAAAAGATAAAGATAAAAAAACCCAAGATGAAATAGTAGATAATCTTTTTAAAAAATATAATTTGGACAAAAAAGTTAAAAACTATTATCCATTCCAATTATCAGGTGGAATGGCAAGGAAAGTATTATTATCTACAGCTTTAGCTTCAGATAGTAAAGTTATAATTGCAGATGAGCCAACACCAGGGCTAGATGAGGAATCTTTAAATGAAGTATTAAAAGATTTTAGGGATATAGCTGATAGTGGACGTGCAATACTTATGATAACACATGATATTATGGCAGCATTAAAAATAGCTGATAAAGTAGCAATTTTTTATGCTGGTTCAACCTTAGAAATTGCAAACACATCAGATTTTAAACAAAAAGAAGTAGAGCTGAGACATCCATATACAAAAGCTCTTTATAAAGCTTTACCAAATCATGACTTTGTTCCGATTGATGATAAGACACAGCCGCTACCAAATGAACTACCTAAAGGGTGTGTATTCAGTGATAGATGTCCGTTAAAAGACAAAAACTGTGAGAATCAAGTTCCAAAAATTAGAGAAATTAGAAATGGAAAGGTGAGATGTATTCATGCAACTTAAAGCTAACAAGATAAACTTTAAATATAATGAAGATAGATATGTGTTAAAAGATATTGATTTTTATGTAAATAGCGGCGAAGTAGTCGGACTTGTAGCTCCGAGTGGGTTTGGAAAGACTACCCTTGCAAAGATTTTAGCAGGATACATAACTCCAGAAAGTGGGGAAGTTGTGTTTGAAGGATGCAGAAGAGAAAAAAACGGATACAATCCAGTTCAACTAATATTTCAGCATCCTGAAAAATCTGTTAATCCAAAGTGGAAGATGAAAAAAATAATAAATGAATCATTTACCCCATCAAAAGAATTAATAGAAGCTATGGGAATTAAAGAAGGTTGGATGAATAGATGGCCTAGCGAACTTTCAGGTGGTGAACTTCAACGTTTCTGTGTTATAAGGGCATTATCACCAAAGACTAAATTTTTAATAGCTGATGAAATGACAACTATGTTAGATGCAATAACACAGGCACAAATCTGGAATGTAGTTTTAGATTATGCAAGGAAAAATGATATAGGCGTTGTCGTTATAAGTCATGAAAAAGCTTTAGTAGAGAAGATATGTGATAGAGTTGTGAATTTAGAAGAGTTTAAACAAGAGCAAAAAGAAGTTGTTTAGTTAAATAGTTTAATTATATAGAAGTTTAGATATAAAAATATGAATTTAAATATATAAATGAAAAATTTAAAATAATTTTATAAAAACAATTGACACAAGTTACATAAAATGGTACTATAAAAGTAGCTTAGAAAGCAGGAAATGGGGCATACCACCGCGGGTATGGTTTATTTTCTGCTTTTTTTGTTTTTTAGGAAGATTTCTAACAAATATAAAAACTAATACAATTCAAGGGGGATAATATGATATTAAATGGAAAAACTATCGACTTAAAAGAAGATATTTCTGTAGAACAACTTCTAAAAGATTACGATTTGAATCCACAAAAAGTCGTTGTAGAAGTAAATATGGAAATACTAGACGATGAAGTTTATAGCACATATTTATTAAAAAACGAAGATACAGTAGAAGTTATAAGCTTTGTTGGGGGTGGTTGATTTGAAGATATTCTTAAATGAAATTCAAACAGAAATTGAGGAAAACTGCACAGCTTATAAATTACGAAACAAAGTAGATAAAAACTGTGATGTAGTTATATTAAATGGATTTCCATTAAAAGAAGATAAAGTTTTAAAAGAATACGACAGACTTACACTTATTGAAAGGGGGAAAATCCCAACAAAAGATGAGTTAGAAAGAGTTATGATTGCTAGACATACTCCAAATGTACATAATAAGCTTAAAGCTGGAAAGGTCGCAGTTTTAGGTCTTGGAGGGCTTGGCTCTAATATAGCAATTTCACTTTCAAGAGTTGGCGTAGGAGAAATTATCTTAGTAGACTATGATGTTGTCGAACCATCAAATTTAAACAGACAGCAGTACTTTGTAAAACACATAGGTATGAAAAAAACTGATGCACTTAAATCTATAATTGATGAGATAAATCCTTTTGTAAAAATAAAAACAAAAGATATATTTGTTACAAAAGAAAATATAGATTTTTTAAAAGAATGTGATATCGTAATCGAGGCGTTTGACGATCCAAAAAATAAGGCGACACTTTGCAATATGGTTTTAAGAAATTTTAAAGATAAATACCTTATTGCATCATCTGGAATGGCTGGATATTACGATTCAAATATAATACAAACGAAAAAAATAAGAGATAAATTCTATATTTGCGGTGATTTTGAACACGAAGCAAAAGAAGGAGAGGGGCTAATGGCTCCTAGAGTTGCAATATGCGCAAATCATATGGCGAATTTAGCAATGAAAATTTTAATTGAAGATATTAAAAAAGATTAAACTATAAGATAATAATTTACTTAAAATAGCAATTTAAATATTAGATTACGAAAAGGGGAAATAAAATGGATAAATTAATATTAGGTGGACACGAATTTGATAGCAGGCTTTTAATAGGAACAGGGAAATTTGGTAGCAATGACATACTTCCAGAAGTTATAAAAGCAAGCAATAGCGAAATAATAACAATGGCAATAAGAAGGGTTGATTTAGACAATCCAAATGAAAATATCTTAACTTATATTCCAAAAAACATGACTATACTTCCAAATACATCAGGAGCAACTAATGCAGAAGAGGCTGTTAGAATAGCTAGAATTTCTAGAAAAATGGGATGTGGAGATTTTATAAAAATAGAAGTTATATCAGATACAAGATATTTACTTCCAGACAATGAAGAAACAATAAAAGCAACTCAAATACTAGCAGATGAAGGATTTATAGTACTTCCATATATGTCACCAGATTTATATGCAGGAAGACGCTTAATAGAAGCAGGAGCAGCTGCTGTAATGCCACTAGGTGCGCCAATCGGTTCAAACAGAGGTCTAAAAATGAAAGAAATGATTCAAATAATGATAGATGAATTAGACACTAATATAATAGTAGATGCTGGAATTGGTAAACCATCACAAGCTATGGAAGCGATGGAAATGGGAGCAGATGCAGTTTTAGTAAACTCAGCAATTTCATCAGCACAAGATCCTGTTAAAATGGCAAATGCATTTAGATTAGCAGTAGAAGGCGGAAGAGATGCATTTTTAGGTAAAACAGGACCAGTTAGCAATTTTGCAAATGCATCATCACCTTTAACAGGATTTTTAGGAAGTTTTTAAGGGGGATATGAGATGAGTTTTTATGAAGTAGTAGAAAAATATAGAGATTTTGATTTTGATGGATATTTTGAAAATGTTACAGATAACGATGTATTGAGAAGTTTGAATAAAAACAAACTAAATCATATGGATGTTTTAAATTTATTATCGCCAAAAGCTATGAAATACTTAGAACAAATGGCTCAAAAAGCGCATAGATTAAGTCTCCAACATTTAGGAAAAACTGTAACTTTATACACTCCTATGTATATTGCAAACTACTGTGTAAACCACTGCGTTTACTGCGGGTACAACTGCAAAAGTGGGATAAACAGAAGAAAATTAAATATGGAACAAATTAAAAACGAAGCAGATTATATAGCTGATATGGGATTTAAGCATATTTTAGTATTAACAGGCGAAAGTGAAAGACATTCTCCAGTTGAATATATAGGTGAAGCAGTGAAAATTATATCAGACAGATTTGCGTCTATAGGTATAGAAGTCTACCCAATGGAAGTTGAAGGATATAGACATCTTGTAGAAAATGGTGCAGATTCGCTTACTGTTTATCAAGAAACTTATGATGAAGTAGTCTATAAAAAAGTGCATATAAAAGGGCCAAAAGCAAACTTTAGATTTAGATTAGACGCTCCAGAAAGAGGGGCAAAAGCTGGAATGAGAAGTTTATCAATAGGCGCACTATTAGGGCTTGCAGACTATAGAAAAGATGCGTTTTTCACTATTTTACATGGAGAATATCTAAAAACAAAATACCCACATATAGAACTTTCTTATTCAGCACCTAGAATGAAGCCATTTAAGGGAAGTTTTGAAGATATAAATCCAGTAGACGACCCAACAGAATTTCAAATAATGACAGTTATGAGACTTTTCGACCCTCATGCGGCATTAAACGTTTCAACAAGAGAAAACCTAGACTTTAGAAAACACGTAATGCCACTAGGAGTTACAAAACTAAGCGCCGAAGTAACAACAGACGTAGGCGGACATACTTTAGGAGAAGCTGGAACTAACCAATTTGAAAATAATACAGATGCCAGTTTAGAAGAAGTAGGCAAAATGTTAAACTCAATCGGATACCAATATGTATTTAAAGATTGGGAGAGATTTTAGATGTATTTAATCAGCAACAGACATCTATGTTCAAAAGAAAAATACATAAAAACCATAGTAGAAGCTGCTAAAAATAATGTAGAGTATTTGATTTTAAGGGAGAAAGATTTAGAATATAGTGATTTGGAAAAACTATATAATGAGATAGTCTTATCTTTAAAAGAAAATAACACAGACATAAATATAATTGTAAATAGCTCAGTTGAATTATATGAAAATTACCCAGTGTATGGGATACATCTTCCATATAATTTGTTTAAGGATTTGCTAAGTAAGGGGTATGAATTCGATAGGACTAAGAAAATAGGACTTTCATTACATAGCAGGTCTGAAGTCATTGAGTTAAATAAAATTATAGAAAGTAAAAATATAAATATAGACTATATAACTCTTTCACATATATTTGAAACAAAATGTAAAGAAGGATTAAAACCTAGAGGTGTTGAACTTTTAAAAAATTCTAGAGGTTTAACTGATATAAAAATCGTTGCACTTGGAGGTATATTACCTCAAAATATAGGCAAAATTTTTGGTTATTGCGATGACTTTGCAGTAATGAGTACTCTGTTTAAAAGTCCGGATGTTAAAAAAACTATAGAAGATTATAATAAAAATTGGAACAAATTATAAATTTGATGTTTTAAAATGAAATAAAATAGGGATTTTTGATAAAAATCAAAGATCTCTATTTTGTTGAAAAAAATTATACAAATACTAAGGGAGGTAGCGGATTTTTACCATTATATGTATTATATATTATATAGAAGGAAAAGAATTTGAAGACACAGAAAAATATAGGAGATATAAATGATGAAAAAATTACATTTTTTAATACCTGTGATGATAATACTATTAATAGTGGGAAATATGGTTTTATTGGTACGTAATTTAAAATATTTACCCGATGAAGAAATATCCAAAAATCAACTACCCTTGTATAATGTTGAAGAATTAGTCGTCGATGATAAGGGTAACTATTACATAGGAAATTCATTTAACGAATATATACAAATATTTGATGCACAAGGTAATTACAAAAACACATTGAATCTTTCGGGGGGAAGTTCTAGTTTTACTGTACATGAAAATAAAATAACAGTCTTTTCATATGGGCAAAGACAGAATGAAAAAAACACAGTTGATTTAGAAACTATGAAAATAATAGAAAGTAAAGAAATTTCTGATTCCCAATCAGAAAATGAATTTGTAGCTTATAGCCAAATGCAAGAGAGGTTTTATAAATTAAATGGAACTACTTATAAAATAGAGCGAAATCCTATTTTATATAACAAGATACAAATTATAAAAAACGGAAAAACTGAAACTGTAATCTTAAAAAATATGCCTATTTTTCCGATTCCTTTTTTCGTGCATTTAAGTATATTTGTATTCTTGTTTTGGGCATTAGCATTATATACATATATTGTTTTACATCTAGATAAGATTAAAAAGAAAATAAGTGGAAAAAATTTAAGTTCCTTAAATTTTATTCTTGATAAAAAAATTATAAGAGAGGAAAATAAAGAATCTCTTAATTTTACAAAAGTAAATAAGCATGACTGGAATTTTAATATAGATATAGAAAAAACAAAATTATTATATAGTAATAGATGTGATATTATAATAGATTCAACTAAACAAATACCTGAGTTAGTAGAGTTTTTTGATAAATTAGGAATTGATATTCAAAAACCAGATGAATATGATTCTGACTTTTCAGATGTTGTATATACTTGTATAGGATTTGCAGAATCAGAAACAGGATATGAAATTGATATATATGGAAACAATCAATTTGTATCTGTAGTTATTATGCAAAATGATAATAATATATTGAAATTAGAAGTTTTTGGTATGAATTAAAATCAAAGTGAGGAAGTAAAGTATGAGAATTTCAGTTCAGTATTCAACTATGAATGGGGTTAGAATATGTCTTATAGAACATACCCAGGAATACAGAGAAAAATATATGTAAATAATAGCCCAGAGAGAAAAAACTCTCTGGGCTTTAATTGTTTTAAATAAAACTATTTTGCATTATAAGCATTATTAAGCACATATAAGTAATCCTCTTTACTCATAGGTCTTGGATTGCTTTCAGTAGATATATTTATAGCTGATTTGTCAGCCAATATATCAAAGTATTTAGGTTCAACATTTAATTCAGAGAATAAAGGAAGTTTTACATCTAATGCAAGCTGTTGAACTGCTTTAACTGCTAAGTCAGCTCCTTCATCATCACTTTTAAATTCAAATCCCATTGCTTTTGCAACTCTGGCGTATTTCGATACACAGTAATCTTTGTTGTATTCCATAACATGAGGAAGTAAGACTGCGTTACAGACTCCATGTGCAAGGTCGAACATTCCGCCAAGAGCTTCGGCTATACAGTGTACGCTTGCTACGTCTGAGTGGCTAAATCCGATTCCTGCTAACATACTTCCCATAAGCATTGCACTTCTTGCTTGTAAGTTGTCTCCTTCAAAAACGGCTGTTTTTAAATTGTTGTATATAAGTTCGATTGCATATAAAGAGACTGCATCAGCTATTGGTTCTGAGCATGTTGCTGTGTAGGCTTCGATTGCGTGTGTTAATGCATCCATTCCTGTTGCAGCAGTTACTGCTGGTGGAACTGATAAAGTAAGTACAGGGTCGCAAATTGCTACTTTTGCAGCTGTATATTTGCTTTTTACTGTCATTTTGTATTTATTTTTAGTATCAGTTATAACTGAAGAGAAAGTTATTTCGCTTCCTGTTCCTGATGTTGTTGGTATTGTTATGAAAAGAGGAAGTGGTTTTGTTGCGGCAGTTTTACCTTCGTATTTTTTAATTTCTGTATCGTTATGAGCAAGTAAAACACCGACAGATTTTGCACAATCGATAGGGCTACCACCACCGACTGCTATTATACAGTCACAGTCATTTTCTCTTGCTATTTTTGCACCTTCTTCGACATTGACATCTTTAGGGTTGGCTTCTACACCATCGTAAATTACATAAGGAAAATCGTCTTTATCTAATAAATCTGTTATCTTTTTCAAAATACCAGCTTTTTCAACTCCCTTGTCAGTGATTATTATAGGTTTTTTACCTTCGTTTTCTTTTAATTCAATACATAAATTATCTAGACAATTTGCCCCATATATTATTTTTGTAGGCAATTCGAATGAAAAGAATTTTGTTAAGTTATCCATAAAATTTCCTCCTTAAATTAAAAAAATTGTATGTAATTAGAAGTAATACTTAATTTAATTGTAGAGAAAAATGATAAATTTAGCAATTGGATAAGAAATTTAAATCTTTTTACATTTATTATCACCAATTTAGAAAATATGGTTATATAAGGTAAAGTGTAATATAATAGTATGATATAGTAATAAAACAAACTATAAATTATAAATAAAATTTGATTTTAAAAAGGAGGTTTTATAGATATAGAATTATAATTTTAAGAAAAAGGTAAAGTGAATTTTTTTTATTAGGAGGAGTTATGTTTAGAAAATATAAAGGAGAATTAGGATTAGGTTTAACTGCTTTTATATGGGGGAGCGGATTTATAGGAGTATCAATATCTTTAAGTGGAGGTCTAACACCATTACAGATATTGACAATTAGATTTTTTATAGGTGCAATTTTACTTGGAGTTATATTTTTCAAAGAAATTAAGAATAATATAACTAAAGAATCAGTAATAGCTGGAAGTATGATAGGAGTGTTTTTATTTATAGCATTTGTATTTCAGACAATTGGAATATCTTATACGACAGCATCAAAAAATGCATTTTTGACAGCTATAAATGTAGTTATAGTACCATTTATAGGATTTATACTTTATAAAAGACCACTTGATAAATATGGAATAATAAGTAGTATTATAGCTATTTTAGGAATAGGGATATTGTCTTTAGATGTTGATTTTACTATAAATTTTGGTGACTTTTTAACAATAATATGTGCATTTGGATTTGCATTTCATATATTTTTCACAGGAGAATTTGTAAAAAAACACAATCCAATAGTGCTTACAGTAGTGCAATTTAGTGTGGCTACAGTTTTATCACTAATTGTTCAAATCTTATTCAATGAAATAAAAATAGAAGCACAGATGTCATCTATAATAGGAGTACTTTATTTAGGTGTATTTTCCACAACTGTGGCATTTTTACTCCAAACAGTTTGCCAAAAAGACGTCAGCGAAACAAAATCAGCTATAATACTATCGCTTGAATCAGTATTTGGGACTATTTTATCAGTAATAATTTTACATGAAGTTTTAACAATTAGAATGGTAATAGGATGTTTAGTAATATTTAGTGCAATTATAATTTCAGAAACAAAGTTATCTTTTTTAAAAAGAGATATTAAAAATAAACAAAAAGCAGAATCTATAAAGTAAGACAATGAAAGGAGAATGTGGAGAGATTTATTTTATCTCTCTACAGATAATTTTATGGAAAATTATATGACAGAGGGAAATGCAGCAAAATCAATTGCATATTTTTCAATACCGCTAGTTTTAAGCAGTGTATTTCAACAGCTTTACAATCTAGTAGATTCAATAATCGTCGGAAATTATGTTGGTGAAGATGCATTAGCAGCAGTAGGAGCATCTTATTCGATAACTATGGTTTTTATTTCAATTGCAATCGGAAGTGGGATAGGATGTGCTGTTGTGATATCTCAGTATTATGGGGCAAAAATGATTCATAAAATGAAAACTTCGATATACACTTCGATAATTGCAATAGCAATTTTGAGTGTTTTTCTAGCTTGTATAGGTTGGATAATGTCGGATTTTTTATTACAAATTATGAAAACACCAGATAATATATTTTATGATGCACTTAGCTATTTAAAAATATATTTTTTAGGACTTACTTTTATGTTTTTATACAACATAATAACTTCGATTTTTAATGCACTTGGTGAGTCAAAAATACCTCTGTATTTTCTTATATTCTCGAGCTTTTTAAATATACTTTTAGATTTAATATTTGTAGTAAAATTACAATATGGAGTAGTCGGTGTAGCAATTGCGACATTAATAGCCCAAGGTATATCTGCTTTTTTATCTATAACTTATTTGTTGTTTAATTTGAAAAAGTTTAAAACTGAAGACGAAGTAGCAATTGATTTAGGATTAAACAACAAAAGTGCCAAGGTAAAAACTAATAAAAAAGAAAATATAAACAAAAGAAAAGATAGCAAAGATATAAAACTCTTTGATTTTGCGATACTAAAAAATATGAATAAAATAGCTATTCCATCGATATTTCAACAGTCTTTTGTATATATAAGTATATTTTTAGTTCAAATAATAGTAAACACTTTTGGATCTTCAATAATAGCAGGTTATACAATAGCGACAAAAATAGATTCTATAACAATGATTCCACTTGCATCATTTGGAAATGCAGTTGGAACATTTACAGCTCAAAATATAGGTGCTAAAAAAATAGAAAGAGTAAAAGAAGGACTAAAAAGTAGCTTGATTATAATAACTTTGATGAGCTTAGCTATATTTGCAGTATTATTTATTTTTGGACAAAATATAATAGAATTGTTCTTAAATAAATCTCAAAGTGAGGATGCTATAGATTTTGCACTTAAATATCTTCGTATAGTATCAGGATTTTATATTGTAAAAGGATTTATGAATGCATATAGTGGAGTATTAAAAGGAGCGGGCGATATAGGTGTATTTGTATTGTCTACAATGCTTAACTTTTTAGTAAGATTAATAATAGTATATGTATTTGCAAATACTATAGGAGTATCTGTAATTTATTATGGAGTGCCTATAGGCTGGTTTGTAGGGCTTTTAATAGGTTATATAAGATATAAAAGTGAAAAATGGAAATTCAAATCTATTGTTAAATAAACATTTAAAAATGAAAGTATTATAATAATTATTATATGTATGTCATAATAGATAAAAAGTGACTGCTATATGAATTTAAATATTCTATAGCGGTTATTTTTATGTTTAAATACATTAAATTCCATAATTACCAACAATATCATTGAAAAATATAATATAATTTAATAAATGATACATTCAAATTTAGTAGAATAATACATAATTATCATTTATTGTAAAGGAGAGTTCGAAATGAAAAAAACAGAACTTTATATAAAATCTACTAACGATGTAAACAATCTACATACTATTGTGTGGGAGCCAGAGAGTGATATAAAAGCGATTGTGCAAATTTCCCACGGAATGATAGAGTATATTGATAGATACGATAGATTTGCGAGGTTTTTAAATTCAAAAGGAATATTAGTAGTTGGAAATGACCACCTTGGTCATGGTCTTACTGCAAGAGACGATGAAGAGTTAGGATATTTTCCTACAGATAAAAAAAGTGCTACAGTAGTAGAAGATTTATACAAAATTACTCAAGAGATAAAATCTAGATATGGTGAGGAGGTACCTTATTTTGTATTAGGCCATTCAATGGGTTCTTTTATGATTAGAAGATATATTATGACTTATGGAGAGAAGGTCGATGGTTGTGTAATTGTTGGAACAGGCAGCCAACCCAATATAGTATTAAAAGGTGGACAAACTGTATTAAAGTTTTTAAAAGCTTTTAAAGGAGATAAACACAGAAGTAAATTTGTCGAAAAGATGGCATTTGGAACTTATAATAAAAAGTTTAAACCTATAGATACATCATGTGATTGGATAAGCAGAGATAAATATATAGTAAATAAATATGTAAATGATAAATACTGTACATTCTTATTTACGTTAAATGGATATGAAACATTATTTGATGCATTAGAATTTATACAAAACACAAAAAATGTTGAAAAAATACCAAAAGAATTGCCACTATTATTTGTATCTGGAGATATGGATCCAGTTGGAAATTACGGTAAAGGTGTAAAACAAATATATGAAAATTATAAAATAAGTGGAATAAAAGATATAGATATAAAACTATATAAAGATGGAAGACATGAAATACTTAACGAATTAGAATATGAAAATGTATACAATGATATTTATAATTGGCTATCAGAACGTATTAAAATAACTCAAAAATCATTTTAATATAAATTAAATACTGTTTTGAGTTATACATAAATATATAAAGTAGTATCAGGAGGATAAAATGGGGATTTATTTAGATAATGCAGCAACTTCATTTCCAAAACCAAAAGAAGTTGCAACTGCAGTTTATGATTTTATGGTCAATAATGGGACCTCTTCAGGGAGGGGTTCTTATAAAAAAGCAATGCAATCAGATTACATAGTTTATGAATGTCGAAAACTAATAGGAAAGCTTTTTAACTTCGATAATCCTAAAAAAGTTGTATTCACAAGTAATGTAACAGATTCACTGAATATAGCTATGAGAGGAATTTTAAAAGAAAATGACCATGTAATAACTAGTAGCTTGGAACATAATGCAGTTTGGAGATGTTTAAAGACTTTAGAAAGAGATATAAACATAAAAATAGATACAGTTGAGTGTAGCAAAGATGGAATTACAAACTCACAAGATATTAAAAAATACATAAAGAAAGATACTGCATTAATAGTATTTACACAAGCGTCAAACGTACTTGGCACAATTCAACCTATAAGAGAAATAGGAGCTATTGCAAGAGAGCATAATATACCATTTTTAGTAGATAGTGCTCAAAGTGCAGGCGCTATGAAGATTGATGTCAAAGAAGATAATATAGATATACTTGCATTTACAGGACATAAAAGTCTTCTTGGTCCAATGGGAACAGGTGGACTTATAATAAATACGAATATAGATATAAAACCACTAAAAGCTGGGGGAACAGGTGGAGATTCTGCATATGAATATCAACCTGATTATTATCCGAATCACTTAGAAACTGGGACTTCAAATGTAAGTGGAATAGCGGGACTTAGAGAGGCTATAAAATTTTTAAATAAAGAAGGTATTGAAAATATACATAATAAAGAAAAAGAACTTACAAAATACGCATTAGAAAAACTAGAAACTGTAAAAGATATAGAAATTTATGGACCAAAAGACTGTGAAAAAATGTTAAGCGTAATAAGTTTTAATATAAAATATAAAAGGCCAGAAGATGTAGGTAGTATTCTAGATCAAAAATACGATATTATGCTTAGAGCAGGTCTTCACTGCGCGCCAACTGCACATAGTATGATTGGAACAAAAGATAGAGGAACACTTAGAATAGGACTTGGATATTTTAATAAAAAAGAAGATATAGACAAATTAGTAGAAGCTTTAAACAATTTATAAATACAAATCACAGGGGGATAACAATGTTTTTAGAAGAAATAAATTTAAATTTTATACAACCATGTACAACAGATTCAAAGAGAATAAGGATAATAGCTACTCCATCAAAAGATGTATCTGAGCTTTTTCCTTATTTAAATACTTATTTAAAAACTGCTATATATAACAAAAAAGGACAAACTCTAACTTATAATTATGGACCCAAAATAATCGTAATAACAAAAGATGATATAAAAGTATCTAAATTGTTAAATGAAACTGATGCTTTTGAGACATTAGATTATATAAAAGACTTTATAAACGATTGTTATGATAAAAAAGACAGCATAAAACCAAGTGATGAAAAGCGTAACTTGCCAAGCCCATTTGATGTATATGAAATATTACCTAGATTAAATTGTGGTAAATGTGGTGAATCAACTTGTATGGCATTTGCTGCAAAATTAGTGCAAGGAAAGTATAAACCCAATATGTGTTCTCAAGTCAGAGCAGAAGGTCATGAAAGTATGAGAGAAGAGCTAGAAAATATATATCTAACTCTAGGTTATGAACTTTAATAAAGTAAAAAACAATATATTGAAAATTTTACTAAATGAGAGTAGAATAATAATTGTAGAAAGAAAAGGTTTATTGCTATTATATGTAAAGTAAATTAAAAATATTTAAAAAAATGTTTGGATATGGAAAAATAAGGTATATATATTAGGAGATAAACTTAATACAAATATTAGGAGGAATTAATTATGAAAAAATGGGTATGTCAAGTATGTGGTTATATATATGAAGGAGAAAATCCACCAGAAGAATGTCCAGTATGTCATGTTGGTGCTGATAAATTCGAAGAATTAAAAGGTGAAATGGTTTGGGCTGATGAACACAGAATAGGTGTTGCTAAAGGTGTAGACGAACAAGTTGTAGAAGACTTAAGAGCTAACTTTACTGGAGAATGTACAGAAGTAGGTATGTACTTAGCTATGAGTAGACAAGCTGATAGAGAAGGATACCCAGAAGTAGCAGAAGCTTACAAAAGAATAGCTTTTGAAGAAGCTGAACATGCTGCAAAATTTGCTGAATTATTAGGTGAATGTGTAGTAGCTGATACAAAAGAAAACTTAAAAGTAAGAGTTGACGCTGAATATGGTGCAACTGAAGGAAAATTAAAATTAGCTAAAAGAGCTAAAGAATTAGGACTAGATGCTATACATGATACAGTTCATGAAATGTGTAAAGACGAAGCTAGACACGGTAAAGCATTCTTAGGATTATTAGAAAGATATTTCGGATAAAATAGAATTACTATAGATAAAAGGTGTTGTAAAAATGTATTTTGCAACATCTTTTTTTGTGCATATAAAATTAAGATATATAAATTTTATTGCGATATACAATATATGGTATAATTGAAAAGAGAACTATATTTACTTTTTAAAGTTATAAGGAGGAACGATATGAGTTTAACCATAAGAAAAATAGAAAAAGATGATTACAATGAAGTTGAGGTTTTGACAAGAGAAGCATTTTGGAATATATATAGACCGGGGTGCAGCGAACATCTAGTATTACATAATTTACATAAAAATAATAAATCAATAGAAGATTTAGAATTGGTTGTTGAATGTGAAGGAAAAATTGTAGGACATATAATTTATTCAAAGGGAAATATAGATAAGTCAAAAGACGAAACTTTTATAACATTTGGGCCTGTAAGTGTACATCCAAAATTCCAAAGAAAAGAAATAGGAAGCAAACTTATCAGAATATCTATGCAAAAGGCAGTAAGATTAGGATATAGTGCTATTTTTATAACTGGAGATGAAAATTACTATAAAAGATTTGGGTTTGAAAGTGCATCAAAATACGGAATCCATCTTGAGGGAGTGCCAGTAGAAGACGAAGCACCATTTTTTATGGTTAAAACTTTAAAAGAAGATGCGCTTAAAGATATAGAAGGAAATTTTATATTTGATGAATGCTATAATGTAAATGATGAAGATGTCGATGAATTTGATAAAAATTTTGAGTTTAAAAAGAAAGAAGTAAGAGAAGGACAGTTAAAATAGATAAGTAAAAAAGTTTTTTAAAAAAATTTGAAAAATATGTTTAAGGTATCATACACGTGGTATATATAAATTATAAAATTTAACATTTTAAAAAAATTAATAAATTTCTTAAAAAATATTAAAAAAACTGTTTAGATTCGAAAAATTCGGGTATAAATTAAAGTATAATAAGAAAAATATTAAAAAAATAAAATGTTTGAAAGAAATTCTCTTGGGTATAAACTTAGGAGATAAATAAATAAGAAATGTATAATATTAGGAGGAACTTAATTATGAAAAAATGGGTATGCCAAGTATGTGGATATATATATGAAGGAGAAAACGCACCAGCTGAATGTCCAGTATGTCACGTTGGAGCTGAAAAATTCGAAGAATTAAAAGGTGAAATGGTTTGGGCTGACGAACACAGAATAGGTGTAGCTCAAGGTGTAGATGAGCAAGTTGTTGAAGAATTAAGAGCTAACTTCGTTGGAGAATGTACAGAAGTAGGTATGTACTTAGCAATGAGTAGACAAGCTGATAGAGAAGGGTATCCAGAAGTAGCAGAAGCTTACAAAAGAATAGCTTTCGAAGAAGCTGAACATGCTGCAAAATTCGCTGAATTATTAGGAGAAGTTGTTACTGCTGACACTAAAGAAAACTTAAGATTAAGAGTTGACGCTGAATACGGAGCAACTGATGGAAAATTAAAATTAGCTAAAAGAGCTAAAGAATTAGGATTAGATGCTATACATGATACAGTTCATGAAATGTGTAAAGATGAAGCTAGACATGGTAAAGCATTCTTAGGATTATTAGAAAGATATTTCGGATAAGATAAAAATTTATTAAAATATGAATATATATAGAAAAAGACCTTACATATGTAAGGTCTTTTTCAGTGCATAAAATTAATAAAGATCGTCTTCTTCTAATTCGATTAGACCTTTAGAATCTAAAAATTCTTGTTGTAATTCTAAAACCATTTCGATTTGCTCTTCAGTTAAATCATCAGCACATCTATCATATATAAATTCAACCATTTCTTCTATTGAAACTTCTGTCATCATTATCTATTCCTCCTTTATTTTTGTTGCGAATAATATAATACAGGAAAATGAAGGATAAATCTCGTGGAAATATATTGAAATTAAAAAGCACACCGAAATAACAGTGTGCTTTATGTACTTAATATCAAGTATATAGTTAAAAATTATTTATTATTTATCTAAATTTTTACCAGTAAAAGCGAGTGGTAAAAGTTCACCTAATGTATGTTCTAAATAATCATCAGTATCTTTTGCTATTATAACTTTGAAAGTATCTAAATCGCAAAACTCAGCCATAACTTGTCTACATACTGCACAAGGTGCACAGTAGTCGCCTTCTCCTTGTTTGATACCTGATTTATTTCCTACTATTGCTATAGCTACAAACTCTTTATTACCTTCTGATATTGCTTTGAAAATTGCAGTTCTCTCAGCACAGTTTGTTGGTGTATATGCTGCATTTTCTATATTACATCCTTGGTATATTGTCCCATCAGCTGCAAGAAGAGCTGCTCCAACATTAAAATTTGAGTATGGTGCATATGAAAATGTTTGAGCCTCAAATGCTTTTTCTATTAATAATTTTTTATCTATCATTGTTTTCCTCCTAGTTTTGGTTATTAAAATTTGGTTTATTGGGATTCGGAGACATAATTAAATCCATTAACTTATCCATATTTTTGACTTTTATAAAACCTTTGTTATATTCTATAAGATCTTCATTTACTAATTCTTTAATAATTCGATTTACACTCCTAATATTAGAGCCAACGCCTTCAACTAAAATATCCTTGTGGACAGTATCTAAATTATGTTCATCTAGAAAATTCCATAAAAAGAATATAAGTCTAGATTTTAATGGGTAAGTCACATTAGCCCTGCTATTGATAGAAGTATAATACATTTTTTCAGAAATCTGAATGCTTATATATAAAGAAAATTCTCTATCTATTTCAATCCATTTTAAGAATAAGTCTTTTGGTATTTTGATAGCATTACAAGATTCAATCGCCTCTACATAATTTAAAATCGGTTTATCTATAAAAGCTTCAAGCTCACCAAATATCTCATATTCACAATAGATTCTTTCTAAGTATTTTACCCCAGTGGGAGTAAGCGAATATACTTTAACTTTTCCTTTTATTATAATATATACAAAATCAGATTTTTCATTTTGTACTAGTATCTTATCAAAGGTGTTGAATTTTTCAAATGAAAAATTATTTTTTATAAAATCTGGACAAGTATCTAAATAATAAGATAGTTCATTCATTTTAAATCTCCTTGTCAATGTTTTGAATAAAGTATAATGATTATATCACAATAAAAAAAAGAATCAAGAATTTTGATTTAATTTAAGGACAAATGTCCGAAATAATTATGATATTCAGTGTGAATAAATAAAAATTTTAAAAATACATGTTTAGAGTGCACTCCAAGGGGTATATATTAAATATAATAAATTTGATAAAAATATATAGACAAAATTTTCTAAAAAAATAAAAAATATGTTTTGAGTTTGAAAGTTTGGGTATATATAAAATGCTAATAACAAAACAATTAAGATAAAAATAATAAAAAGTATAAAAAATATTAGGAGGAATCGTTATGAAAAAGTGGGTATGCCAAGTTTGTGGATATATATATGAAGGAGAAAACGCACCA